>Ga0073928_10000045_pt1 | contig 274200 bp, 272 predicted proteins | sample PaiPotPPA55metaG_FD_76969 | JGI IMG/M metagenome (GOLD analysis project Ga0073928, IMG submission 76969) | Iron sulfur acid spring bacterial and archeal communities from Banff, Canada, to study Microbial Dark Matter (Phase II) - Paint Pots PPA... ...
GCCGCGGTACCCCAGGTCTTACTGAGCGCGAAGAGCTTGTCCTCATCCCCCTTCGGCCACGACGAGCCTGCCAAATAGCTGAGCCATTGCAGCTCAGGTGGCATTTCAATACTCATCGCTCAGACCTCGTGCGCTGCCGGTGATCTCAGCCGTGGGCTGCGGATGTATGTTCCGTCATCGATCGGGACGGTGCCGCGTAATCGCTCCTTGTTCTGTCATAGTTCACGATACGTACTCCTGCCCGTCCCCGCGACCTGAATTAGGCCCTACAGCACGGTATCGTAATCGCACAGGGAACGTTTCAGATCAGGACACCAGGCCGCGTCCGGTGGTGAGCGGAAGGTCGGTCGCGGTGAGCAACCCCGGGCGCGCCTGCACAACCGCCGGGACGGTGCTGACCAGGCGGGCCGCCGTGCCGACCAGACCCGCGCGGGCGTGGTCGCCGCCGCTGTACAGCTGCAGATCGAGTTGGTAGTCGGGTTCGCCCTCGACTTCGACTCGATAGCAGCCCTTTCCGGTCGGCTGCGGCCAGTGCGGTGCGAGGTCCGGATGCAGCCGGGTGATGTGCTCGAGAGCGAAGACCTCACGTCCCGAGCGGATTCCGCTGACCCGGAAGCGCAGCGCGGCCGCGGTCCCGACGGCGATCTTACGACCGCCGACCTCGAGCGGTTCGGACGCCGGAAGCCGCTCGAAATCCTGTGTCACGTTGTCGAGTTCGACATCGAGTGCGGCCGCGAGCTGGCGGATCACGCTGCCCCAGGCCAGCGTGAGCACGCCGGGCTGCAGTAGCAGCGGCAACTCGTCGAGCTCGCTGCCGAAGCCCATGATCTCGAACAGCACCTTCGGATTGTCGTAGGTGGAGTAGTCCATGAGCTCCGAACAGACGACTCGGTCGATGCGCTCGCTGCCACTGGTCAGCAGCAGCGGCAGCCAGTCGTTGGCCCAGCCAGGGTCGATGCCGTTCACCCACAGCGAGGCGCCGCCCGCCTCGGCCGCCTCGACGATGGGGTCGATCGCCTCGGAAGGCAATGTGCCGTAGGGGAATTGCAGAAATACCGGGCTGCTCGACACCACATTGATCCCGGCCCGCAGGAACATCTTCAGGTCCTCGACCGCCTCCAGTAGGCGGTCGTCGGCCATGGCCGTATGCACGATGCAGTCGGGTCGCAGCGCGAGCAGGGCCTGCGCATCGGTGGTGGCCAGGACGCCGGTCGGGGAGTCCAGCCCGGCGAGTTCGGCGGCGTCCTTACCTGCCTTGGCGGGGCCCGAGACCCAGACCCCGACGAGTTCGAGTTCCGGGCGCGCGATGATGGATCGCAGCGCCCAGCGCCCGACATTTCCTGTGCTCCACTGCACTACACGATAGGTATTCTTTGTCACCACAACTCCTCACAGATCGGGAAGGCCCAGTTCGAGGTTCGGGTGTTCGATGCCGCCGTCGACCTCGAGCACCTTGCCCGTGACATAGGAGCCCGCACGCGAGCTCAGATAGACGATGGCCGCGGCGATCTCCCACGGCTCGCCGAGCCGGTGCAGGGGTGTGGCATCTTCCATCTGCTTCTTGATTTCCGGTTGCTGCGCAACGACTTCCAGCGCCGAGGTGAGAACCGATCCGACCGCGATGGCATTGACCCGGATGCGGGGCGACAGGTCGGTCGCGGCCAGCCGGGTCCAGTGCGCCAGGGCCGCCTTGGCGGTGCCGTAGGCCAGGAAGCCGCGCCCGGCGGTGCGGCCCATCATCGAGGAGATGTTGACGACCGAGCCGCCGTCGCCGCGCAGCATATGCGGCACCGCGGCCTGGGTGAGGGCATGCGCGGTGGACACGTTGAAGCGGAAGGCCTCCTCCAGGAAGTCCGGAGTGGTGGTCATGAAGGTATTCGGCATGGTGCCGCCGACATTGTTGACGACGATATCGATGCGGCCCAGTTCCGCGGCGGCGGTCTCGGCGAAGGCGGTGACGGCCGTGAGATCCGAGAGGTCGCAGGGGACGGCGACGGCCTTGCGGCCCAGTGCCCGGATCTTGCCGGCGACCTCGTCCAGCTGGTCGGTGCTGCGGGCGGCGATCGCGACGTCGGCGCCGGCCTCGGCGAGCGCGAGCGCGGTGGCGGCGCCGATGCCGCGCCCGGCGCCGGTGACGACGGCGACGCGGCCGTCGAGTCGGAACATGTCCAGGATCATCAATTACTCCTCATAGGGATGGTGAGCTTGCGGGGTGGGTGAGTGCAGTGGTTCGGGTCACAGCAGTCTTAAGAATTGCCGCTTAACTGTCAAGACTTCTTTCTTTAATGCCTGGTGGGCCGCTACTGTGCACCTGTGGCAGAGACAACGGCACGCGACCGGATCCTCCTGGCGGCGGAGCAGCTGATCTCCGAGCACGGCCGGTTGGTCCCCTTCCGTGATATTGCCGCGGCGGCCGGGCAGCGGAACAATTCCGCGGTCCAATACCACTTCGGATCCCGGGACGGGCTCATCGAGGCCGTGGTCGAGCGGCGGATCGCCACCCTCGAGGTGCGCCGGCTCGAGCTGCTGGCCGAGCGTGCGGCCTTGGACGAGCCGGACGATGTACACGCCCTGCTGGAGGTGCTGGTCGTGCCGATGTTCGAGCTGGTGGCCCGGCATGGAATCGGTTACTATGCAAGGTTTCTCGAACAGATTCGCACCCATCCGGCGGTGACCGACGAGGCGAATCTGAACGGCGAGCGCCGCACCTCGGTGCGGGTGATCATGCACCGGCTCGAGCGCGCCCTGCCCGAGTTGGCGCCGCCGCTGCGCGTGCGCCGGCTGCGGCGGTTGCCGACGGCATTGTTCGCGCTGCTCGCCGATCACGAGCGGGCCGTGCAGGACGGACACGTGGACGCCCAGGACGTGACCGCGTGGGCGGAAACCATCGATATGCTCGCCGGCCTGCTCACCGCCCCGGTCGCCGCGCGTGCTCCGATGCGGTGACCGGCCGCGGGCGGCTACCGTGGGTGATTATGGATACAGCCGGTGGGTTCTCGGTCGCGCCGAACGGTGGCGAGCAAACCGCCCGCCGGGGCGGCGAACCGACCGAAAGCCGTTCCGGCTGGCGGGCTCTCGGGCGGCCGGCACTCGTCGCGGGTGTCGCCGTTGTGGCGGCCGCGGTAGTGCATTTTCATGATCCGCACGCGCAGGGTTCCTATGGGATCTGCCCGTTCTACGCGCTGACCGGTTGGTGGTGTCCGGGATGCGGCGGCCTGCGCGCCATGCACGACCTGACCCAGGGCCGGATCCTGGACTCGATGCACAGCAATATCTTTCTGCTGCCGCTGATCCTGGGGTTCACGCTGTGGTGGGTGGATTGGGGTGTGCGCCGCTGGCAGGGCCGCCCCGCGCGCTCGTTGACTATGAGCCGCACGACGCTGGTGATCCTATTGACACTGCTGGCGGTGTTCTCCGTGCTGCGAAATACTCCCTGGGGCACCTGGCTGACGCCGGTGTAGGACCGCGGCGCAGTGCTGTGGGATCCGTTCCGCGAGTGGTGTCGTGAACCACCGGCCTTTAGAACGTGCAGGGTGCCGCGCCCGCGGCGGGGGTGGCGGTCAGGCCCGGGCGGGTCTCCGGCACCGGATTCCACTGCCCGTCGGTGCAGGAGTAATTCCAGTTCGGGCCGTGGTCGACCAGGGTCGCGACGGCCCCGACGAGACGGTCCACATCCGCGGCGGAGGTGCCCAGGCCGATGCTGGCCCGGATCGCGCCGTCCACGCCGAGGCGGGCCAGCAGCGGATGTGCGCAGAAGCGGCCGTCGCGCACGCCGATGCCGTGCTCGGCCGACAGGTAGGCGGCCACGCGTCCGGGCGCGAATCCGTCGAGGGTGAATGCGACGATGCCGACGCTGTCCCGACTGTCCGACCAGATGCGCAGGAAGTTCACTCCCGCAATGGCTTCGAGTCCCGTGCGCAGCCGCTCGGCGAGCGCGTGCTCGCGCTCGGTCGCGGTGGGCTCATCGATCGCCGCGAGCGCATCGCATGCGGCGGCCAGGGCTGCCACGCCGAGTACATTCGGCGATCCGGCCTCGTGTCGCTGCGGCGCGGGGGCCCACTCGGCGCCGGTCGTGGTGACCTCTCGCACCGCGCCGCCCCCGGCCAGGTACGGCTCGGCGGCATCGAGCCAATCCCGGCGGCCCACCAGCACGCCCGCTCCGAACGGCGCGTACAGCTTATGTCCGGAAAATGCGAGATAGTCGATTCCGTTGGCCTGCAGGTCGATTCGCCGATGCGGCGCGAGCTGCGCGGCATCGACGAGAATCCGGGCCCCGCACTGGTGCGCGATATCGGCCAGTCGCGCCAGCGGCAGCACCTCGCCGGTCACATTGGAGGCACCGGTAATGGCAAGCAGCGCAGCGGGTTTGGCGCACAGTTCGGCGACGATGCGGCGGATGGTCTCCTCGACGGTGTCCGCGGCCTGCACCACCCGGCGGCCGTGCCGGGTCCAGGGCAGCAGGTTGGCGTGATGTTCGATATCGAGCACCACGGTATCGCCGGGCACGCAGGCGGCCAGCAGGTTCAGCGAATCGGTGGTGTTGCGGGTGAACACCACGACCTGGTCGTCGGCGCAGTTGAGGAAGCGGCTTACGGCGGTGCGGGAGCTCTCGTAGCAGTCGGTGGAGATCCGCGAGGCGTACCCGGCGCCGCGGTGCACGCTGGCGTAGAACGGCAGCAGCTCGCTCACCCGGTCGGCGACCTGGGCCAGCGCGGGCGCGCTGGCGGCGTAGTCGAAGTTGGCGTATTCGCGAGTTCCGCCCTGTACCAACGGAACTCGCAGATCGCATCCGGAGACGCGGGCGATCGGGGCACAGTTGGATTCGAGTACGGCAGTCATCGGGCAATCCCATCGGACGAGGGACCCCGGGAAAAGGAGAACGGAGTCCGCGCTTGCCGCACCCGGTCGGGCTACGGCCCGGTCGTCACCCGGAGCACCCCACCGCGGAGGAGGGTTGCCGACCAGCAAGCCGGGGCTGAACGCTGGTACTCATGACCTGTCCCGAGATTGGCAGACACCCCCCGATCTTGTCAACCCCGCGAGTCGACTCCGGCTGGGTTTACTCCAGGCCGCGGGGACGGTGGTAGGTGCCGTTGTAGTAGAGGAGGGGGGCGGCTATCGGGACGTCGTGGGTGTTGTCGTGCACCCGGGTTACCAGGCCGATTACCAGGGTGTGGTCGCCGATCGGGAGGAGTTGATGGACCGTCGCGCGTACCCAGATCGGGGTGTCGTGCAGCAGCGGCTCACCGGTGTCGAGGGTTGTGAAGAGGGCAGGGTCGGTGAAGCGGTCCGCTGCGGCGCGCGAAAAGCGTTGTGCCAGATGCAATTGGTGTTCGCCCAGGAAATGAACCACCAGTGAACGAGCCGACAGCATGGCCTCGAGGCTCGAGGAGGTCTGCGCGATATTGAAGGAGATCAGCGGGGGCTCCGCGGAGAGCGAGGCGAACGAGGTGGCGGTGAAACCGACCGGGCGGCCATCTTGTTCGATTGTGACGATTGTCACCCCGGCGGGGTAGTGCCGCATGGCCGCGCGGTACTCCGCCGCGGTGATTCCGCTCAGGTCGTCCGGCACGCGGAGGTCCGCGGGATCCACCTCGGTCTGCTCGGGTCGCTGGAAATTATTCATCACACCGCCCGCCGGGCGATGTGACTCTGGCTAGCTCGCTCACAGCTCCAACCTACGTCGCGATCTCGGCCGATATTCCGGCGAATGCCACTCACTGGATCAGTCCACGTCGATCGCCAGGCCCGCGGTGATGCGCACCAGCTCGGTAAACGAGGTGCGGAACACCGTATTGGGATGTCCGCCGGCCGCCCACAGTTCGCGGTGGCGCGACAGGGCGTTATCCACGTAGGTCGACAGATTGGCCGGATGCCCGACGGGTGCGACCCCGCCTATCGGCTGACCGGTCACCTCGCGCACCATCGTGGCCGGGGCGCGGGTCAGCGTGCCCTGCAGCCGTTCGCCGGTGCGGGTCAGGTCGACCTGGTGCTCGCCGGACACCAGCAGCAGCACCGGATCCTCGTCGAGCAGGAATACCAGCGACTTGGCGATCGCACCCACCTCGACGCCGAGGGCCTGTGCGGCCTCGGCGGCGGTGTGGGTGGGCTCGTCCTGGGTGACGATCACGCCGTGATGGCCGCGGGCGATGAGGGTATCCGACACCCGGGCTGCGACGGCGGGTAACGAGCTGACCATGGCACCAGGGTAGAGCCGATACCGGCTCGACGCCGGTCGATCAGTATTCCGGATAGCCGAAGGCGGGCCCGAGCATTCGATCGATCCGGTCCCGGGTGATGCGCGCCAGCTCATCGGCGGTACGTTCGGAAACCGGCTCGCGCACAACCGAATCGAAGGACCGGTCCAGGTCCAGCGGGGATAGCGCGAACAATCCGAGGTCGGCGGCGGCGAGCAGCCCCGCGCGATCGGCATACGGGCGCTCGTCGGCGAGCTTATTTGCCCAGGTGACGCTGGAACAGCATTCGAAGAGAGCATGGACGGCGCGGGTCCGAGGGAGTGAATTGAATCGGTCCAGGCCGATGCCTCTGTACATCAACATGACATGCCTCTGTGGATCAACGAGACGGCTACGGGGGACGGAAGGGATGGTAAGGCGGTGAGGACTGGCGAGTTACATAGTGCGCCGGGCGACGGGGGGAAGACACTGTGGCACAGCATAATTAGCACACCTTTTACACACCCTCGGGTACGGTTCCGCACGGCCGCTACGCTGGGCGAATGACTTGGAAGGCCTTCACCGTCGACAGTAAGGACCACGTCGCGCAGGTTACGCTGACGGGTCCGGGCAAGGGTAATGCCATGGGCCCGGACTTCTGGCGGGAGCTGCCGCTGATCTTCGCCGAGCTCGACGCCGATCCGCAGGTGCGCGCGGTGGTGCTCACCGGCTCGGGCAAACACTTCTCCTATGGCCTGGACCTGCCCGCGATGTCCCCCACATTCGGTCCGCTGCTGGGCGAGCGGGCCCTGGCCGGGCCTCGCACCGCCTTCCTCGACGAGATCCGCCGCATGCAGGCCGCGGTCACCGCGGTCGCCGACTGCCGCAAGCCCGTCGTCGCCGCGGTCAGTGGCTGGTGCATCGGCGGTGGCCTGGATCTGATCGCCGCCGCGGATATCCGGCTGGCCAGCGCCGAGGCGAAGTTCAGCCTGCGCGAGGCGAAGGTCGCCATCGTCGCGGATATCGGCTCGCTGCACCGGCTGCCCGGCATCATCGGCGAGGGCCATCTGCGCGAGCTTGCCCTGACCGCCAAGGACATCGACGCCGCCCGCGCCGAGAAGATCGGCCTGGTCAACGACGTCTATCCGGATCAGGACGCCGTCCTCGGGGCGGCGTATGCGGTGGCCGCCGAGATCGCCGCGAATCCGCCGCTGGTGGTGCAGGGCATCAAGGATGTGCTCGATCAGCCCCGGGCCGGGCGGGTGGCCGACGGGCTGCGGTACGTCTCGGCATGGAATGCGGCCTTCCTGCCCTCGGAGGATCTCACCGAGGCCCTGCAGGCCGTTTTCGAGAAGCGTCCGCCGAATTATCAAGGCCGATAGCGGCGCGGCCCCGCTGGACCACCGGTAGTGACCGGCGTCAGCGTTGACGCCGGTCACGGGCATCAGTGCCCGCCCTGCTCCTTGAGACGGGCGACGGCCTCCTCGACAAGGGATTCGGCCTTGGCCCGGTCGCCCCAGCCGTCGACCTTGACCCACTTGCCCGGCTCCAGGTCCTTGTAGTGCTCGAAGAAGTGGTCGATGGCCTTCCGGTCGAACTCCGGGATGTCGGCGACGTCCTGGATGTGATCCCAGCGCGGGTCGCCGGCCGGCACCGCCACGACCTTCTCGTCGATGCCCTTCTCGTCACTCATCAGCAGCACGCCCACCGCGCGGGACTCGACGATCACGCCGGGGTACACCGACTCCGGCAGCAGCACCAGGCAGTCCAGCGGGTCGCCGTCGGAGCCCAGGGTGTTCTCGACGTAGCCGTAGTCGGCCGGGTACACCATCGGGGTGTAGAGGTAGCGGTCCAGCCGTATCCGCCCGGTCTCGTGGTCGATCTCGTACTTGTTGCGCTGACCCTTGGGGATCTCGATGGTGACGTCGAACTCCACGTCATCTCCTTAGTCTGATGCTCGTATTCGGGTGGCGGCCGACTCCCATGGCCGCCCTGGGCAGGCTCCGACTCGCCAGCTCGTTCGGCGGAACGCCGGCGAGGTGAGGATAGTGTGGTCTGCAAGGCATGCACGCTTCAGGCCCGGAGGCGGCAAGGCCACGTCGAGAGCAGCTTAGGGAGATTACGGTCAGGTGGCAGGTCGAAGCAGTAGGAGAAACGGTGGTCTGGCCACTCGGCGGCGCCGCAATCTGTGGATAGGGGTGAGCGCCGCACTGGTTGTGGTGGTGGCCGCGGCCGCGGCGGCATTGGTGATCGTGAAGCCGTGGACCGAGGAATTCCGGCACGACGGGCTGAAGATCGCCGCGCCGCCCGCACCGCAGGCGCCCGCACCGCAGCTGGTTGCCGCCTCGCCGACCGCGCCCGCGCCGACCGGCGCGGGTCTGGCCGCGGCGCTGGCCCCGGTGATCTCGAATCCGGATCTGGGCGTATTCAGCGGATCGGTGACCGACGCCGTCACCGGCGCCGTGCTGTGGAATAAGGATTCGGGCAACGCGATCATCCCGGCCTCGACCACCAAGATCCTCACCAGCGCCGCGGCGCTGCTCGTATTGCCGGCCGATCACCGGGTCACCACCAGGGTGGTGACGGGCCCGGATGCCAATGAGCTCGTCCTGGTGGGCGGCGGCGATCCGACGCTGACCGCGCAGGCCAACGGCAAGGGCTACTACCCCGACGGACCCAAGCTGTCGGATCTGGTGTCCCAGATCCAAGCCACCGGCCGCACCTTCGACGGCATCGTGGTCGACAACTCCGCCTATTCCGGCCCGACGCTGGCGCCGGGCTGGGATCCCGCCGATATCGCCGGCGGCTCGTGGGCGCCGATGGAACCGGTGATGCTCGACGGCGGCCGCCTGAACCCGATGGTCGAATACTCCCCGCGCACACCGACTCCGGCGCTGGATACCGGGAAGCGGCTGGCCCTGGCGCTCGGGATGGATCCGGCCAAGGTGCGCACGGGTGCGGCCCCCGCCGAGGCGACCGCGGTCGCACAGGTGCAGTCGGCCCCGCTGTGGGAGCGGCTGACGCAGATGATGACCGATTCCGACGATGTGGTGGCCGAGTCGATCGGCCGTGAGATCGCGACGGCCACCGGCGACCAGCCGTCCTTCGCGGGCGCCGCGCAGGCGGTACTGACGGCGTTGAACGCGGCCGGATTCGACACCTCCGGGGTGGTGCTGCACGACACGAGCGGGCTGTCCACCGATGACCGCATCCCGTCCCGGCTGCTGGACAAGATCATTGCGCAGGCGGCGGCCGGGCCGCAGGGCGTTGCGGCGGGCAACGGCGCCCAGACCACCTCGGTGGTCACCACGGGCGGCGCGGCGAGCTCGGGCAATCCGCTCGGCCCGCTCCTGGACTATCTGCCCGTCGCGGCGGGCACGGGCTCGCTGGCGTACCGATACACCACGCCCCCCTCCAATGTGGCCGCGGGCTGGATGCGGGCCAAGACCGGAACTCTGTCGGTCTCGAATGCGTTGGCAGGGTATGTCCTGGACAGGGACGGCAGGGTGCTGACCTTCGCGCTGATGTCGAACGACAAGCCGTCGGAGGCGAGTCGGCCGGCATTGGACGCCGTCACTGCCGCGTTGCGCAATTGTGGATGCTCCTGACGGGTGGATGACTATGACCGGTCCTGATGACACCGCCGATCGGCCCGAACAGGTGCTGGTCGATACCGCGACCGGTGAGCTGATCCACACGCCACCACTGAGGCATTCGGCGCTGGCCGGCGCCGTCGACTGGCAGCTGGCCGCGCGAACCGGCTCCGCCGTGGTGCCGGCCGGCCCCCGGACCTCGCGATATTCCGCCCAGCAGGTCGTCGCGGAACTGGTTGCCGCGTCCGCGCGGGCCGAGGGCCCGGTGCGGGAGGTCAGTCTCCTGGCCGATGACCGGCCGGTTCCGGCGGCGCGGATCGTGGACCGGCCCGGCTGGATTCATGCGGCGGCCGACTCGATGTCCCAGCTCACCGGCGTCGGCGCGGGCGGGCGGCTGCGGGGCAAGCCCGCCGGGCTGCAGGCGGGGGCGATGCTGGGCTTTCTGTCCACGGCCATCCTGGGGCAGTACGACCCGTTCAGCGGGCCGGACGGGACGTTGCTGCTGGTCGCGCCGAATATCGTGATGGTCGAACGCACCCTGGGCGTTTCGCCCGCGGATTTCCGGCTCTGGGTATGCCTGCACGAGGTGACCCACCGGGTGCAGTTCTCCTCGGCGCCGTGGCTGGCCGACTACATGAAGCAGAACGTCGAGGTGCTCGGCGATGTGGGCGACGAGCCGCTCAACGAGATGTTGACGCGCCTGCTGGACGAGGTGCGCGAGCGTCGTCGCATCAGCAGCGGCGCCGCGGATTCGGAGGACCCCGCCAAACGCGGCGTGCTCGGCCTGCTGCGCGCCACTCAGGCCCCGCCGCAGCGCGCGGCGCTGGATCGGCTGCTGATGCTCGGCACGCTGCTCGAGGGCCACGCCGACCACGTGATGGATGCGGTCGGCCCGGCGGTCGTGCCGACCGTGGCGCAGATCCGGCAGGCCTTCGATCAGCGCCGTGGTCGTCCGGCGAATCCGGTACAGCGGTTGCTGCGCGCGCTGCTGGGCGTGGACGCCAAGGTCGCACAATATGTGCGGGGCAAGGCATTCGTGGACGAGGTGGTCGATCGGGTCGGCATGGCGCGTTTCAACACCGTGTGGAGAGATGCGGAGACCTTGCCGCGCACCGACGAGATCAGCGAACCGCAGCGCTGGATCGACCGGGTGCTGGGCTGAGCATGGGGCAGCCGCGGTTGCCGGAGACTGCGGCGGCGCTGGAAATCCGGCATGCGGTACGGGACTGGCTGGCGCGGTACGCCCCGACCGGTGTCGTCGCCGTCGGGCTGTCCGGCGGTGCCGATTCGCTGGCGCTGACCGCGGCGGCCGTCGCGGAGGCCGCGGTGGTGGATGCGCTGATCGTCGATCACGGGTTGCAGGCGGGGTCGGCCGCGGTGGCGGCCGCAGCCGCCACCGCCGCGCGCGGGCTGGGCTGCCGCTCGGCGCGGGTGCTCACCGTCGAGGTGACCGGCGCGGGCGGGCTGGAGGCGGCCGCCCGCAGCGCACGCTATGCGGCCCTGGGCGCCGCGCGCGCCGGTCTGCCGGTGCTGCTCGGCCACACCCTCGACGATCAGGCAGAGACGGTGCTGCTGGGCCTGGCCCGCGGATCCGGCGGTCGTTCGATCCGGGGGATGGCCGAATTCGCGGACCCGTGGGGACGTCCACTACTGGGGGTGCGCCGGGCCGCGACCCGCGGGTTGTGTGCCGACCTGGGCGTGGCGCCGCACGAGGATCCGCACAACAGCGCGCCCGAATTCACCCGGGTGCGGCTGCGTACCGAGGTGTTGCCGCTGCTGGAGGAGGTCCTGGGTGGCGCGGTCGCGCCGGCGCTGGCCCGCACGGCGGAGCAGTTGCGGGAGGACGGCGCGGTGCTCGACGCGCTTGCCGGACAGTTGCTGGTTTCCGCCAGTGATGGCGGGGCGCTGTCGGTCGAGATGCTCGCCACTGCCCCTGCCGCCCTGCGTCGCCGCACCATCCGCGCCTGGCTGCTGGCCGGTGGTGCAAAAGCATTGACGGACAAGCACTTACGTGCGATAGACGCGCTCATCACGGACTGGCGCGGCCAGGGCGGGGTGGCCGTCGGCGGCGCAAAGGTGGGGACGAGGTTGGTTGCCCGGCGCGAACATGGGAAGCTGACGATGGCGTTTACACCACATTGATCCGGCGATCGGGATCATCGGCGGATCATCACGAAGGGAACCCACGCACGTGTATGGGGATGACATCGCGTCGGTATTGATCACCGAGGAACAGATCCAGGCGAAGGTCGACGAACTCGCCGAGCTGATCTCCAAGAGATATCCCGCGGACTCTCCGGAGGGCGACCTACTGCTGGTAGGAGTCCTCAAGGGCGCCATCTTCTTCATGACCGACCTGGCCCAGGCGCTGCAGATTCCCACCCAGATGGAATTCATGGCCGTGTCCTCGTACGGCTCGTCCACCTCCTCCTCGGGCGTGGTCCGCATCCTCAAGGATCTGGACAAGGACATCGCCGGGCGCAATGTGCTGATCGTCGAGGACATCATCGACTCCGGCCTGACGCTGTCGTGGCTCAAGCGCAACCTGTCCAGCCGCAACCCCGCCTCGCTGGAGGTCGTGACGTTGCTGCGCAAGCCCGACGCGCTGCGCACCCATGTGGACGTCGCGCACGTCGGCTTCGATATCCCCAACGAATTCGTCGTCGGCTACGGCCTCGACTATGCCGAGCGCTACCGCGACCTGCCGTACATCGGCACCCTGGACCCGAAGGTCTACAGCGACGTGTAATTTGCCCGGCCCGGGACACATTTCCGGGCCGGAACTCGAGATAGCGCTGGTGTAGTGGTCGCGCCTTTGTGTGAAATTGTGACTAAATTCACAGTTTGACGACAGGTGCTGCGTACCCGGGTCGGGCGGTTGTTGCTGGGGTGGTGACCGGGGGGTCTCCGGGGTCGGGGCCGGGGGTCGCGACGGTGTCGTGACGGGAGTTACTGCTGGTCGGTTGACTTAATCGACGGTTGAATTCGCAACCTAATGGGGTTGTCCACGGGTTCGCGGAGCCAGGTGCGCATCCGTTTCGCCTAGGCAATATGCTGTCCTTAACAAACCTGTTCGCTGTTTCTGCCTCCAAATTTAGACTTGGGGGCTTGATACGGCTGGATTTCCGACACCGATTCTGATAGCAAGGGGCTATGGACCCGCATTTGCGCGACCTGCGGTATTTCGTCGCCGTCGCTGAGGAACTGCACTTCACCAACGCCGCTCAGCGGCTGCACATCGCGCAGCCCACGCTGTCCCGGCAGATTCGCCAGCTCGAGCGCCAGCTCGATGTGGTGTTGTTCGATCGCAATCAGCGCAGCGTGGCGCTCACCGTCGCCGGTAAGGAGCTCCTGGAGGGGGCTCGCAAGATCCTCGAGCTGTGGGAGGTCACCAACGTCGCCCTGCAGGAGGCGGGCGAGGTGCTGCGCATCGGCATTCAGAGTTCGATCGGCCGCGGGCTGATCGCCGACCTGGAAAGCGCGAGCGGGCATCGGCTCGCCCTGCACTCGGCGTCCTGGACCGACCCCTCCAGCGGGCTGGCGAGCCGGCAGGCCGATCTGGCGCTGATGTGGCTGCCCGTCCCCGACGCCGGCCGCTACCGCTCGCAGGTGCTGCGCACCGAGGCGCGCTGGGTGTTGCTACCGGAGAGCCATCCGCTGGCCGAGCGCGAGGTTATCGACTTCGCCGACCTGGCGGAGGAGCCGTTCGTCGCGATGCCGCCCGAGGCCGGCGCCGCGCGCGAGTTCTGGCTCGGCAACGATGCCCGCGGCGGTCGGCAGCCGAAGATCGGCGGCGACGCCGCGACCGCGGAGGACCGCCTCGAGGCGGTCAGCCTGGGCCTGGGCGTGTGCCTGCTGGCCGAGAGCAATGTGCCCATGTATCGCTGGCCGGGCCTGACCGCGCGTGCGGTCTCCGGGCTGCCGCCGTGCGAGCTGGCCGTGGCATGGCGCGCCGACGACGACCGCGCCACGATCCTGGACTTCGCGAACCGCGTCATCTCCGGCGGCTTCGAGCAGTAGGAGGAGCGCAGCTACGGCGCGATCCGCTGCCAGGGCCGCTCCGACTCGAGCTGCGCGGCCAGGCGCAGCAGCGTGGATTCGCTGCGCGGCGGACCTGCCAGCTGCGCGGCCAGCGGGGTGCCGGTGCGCGGGTGCAGCCCCATCGGCACGCTGATCGCGGGCCAGCCGACCAGATTCCACAGCGGTGTGAAGGGCGAATACTGCACGCTTGCAAGCGTGTTCACCAGCCAGCCGCGGCGATGCCAGGCCACCGCGCGGGGTGCCGGTCGGGCCAGTGTGGGGGTTATCACGACATCGTGGTGATCGAAGAAGTCCAGCAACCGGGCCTCGATGCGATCGACCTGCCCGGGACGAATCAATCCGGCGCGCAACACCGCACGGCCCACGGCCGCATGTCTGCGGGTGCGCCGTTGTAGTCGCTCCGGATGCACGGTCGCGTCGGCCTCGCGGGCGGCATTGGCGACCCAGCGCAGAGCCAGCGCCGTGGTGGCCCCGGTGTAGGGCAGCGGAGCCTGCCGCACGGTATGCCCCGCCGCCGCGGCGGTCGTGGCGGCCGCCGCGGCGGCGTGCGCCCAATGCCGGTCGACCCGGGTCAGCGGCGTCGGCGACCCGGCGGCCAGCGCGATCCGCAGCCCGGTGGGCGGTTCCAGATCGGCGAGTCCGGGCTGATCGGCCAGCACCGACAGCACCAGCGCGGCATCGGCGACGGTCGTGGCCAGCACGCCGTTTTCGGTCATGCCGCCCCAGGAGTCCAGGCCGACCTCGGCCGGCACCACGCCCCGGCCGGGTTTGATGCCCACGACACCGCAGGCCGCGGCGGGGATGCGGACCGAGCCGAGACCGTCGTTGCCGTGGGCCACCGGCACCAGCCCCGCGCCGACCGCCGCACCCGAGCCGCCGGAGGAGCCGCCCGCGCTGTACCGAATATTCCAGGGGGATCGGGTGATTCGCTCCGGGGTGTCGGTCGTGCCGAACAGGCCGAATTCGGGAAGTTCGGTGAGCCCGACGACGATCGCACCGGCCGCGCGCAGCCGCCGCACGACCGGATGATCGGCGGTCGCCGGCCGCTGGGTGCCGGCCAGGGAACCGCCCCGGGTCACCTCGCCGGCGACATCGATATTGTTCTTCACCGCGATCGGCACGCCCGCCAGCGGCAGCGCATCGAGGTCGGCGCGCTCGGCCAGCGCGCGGGCCTCGGCGACGGCCTGCTCGGCGCGAACGAGACTGAAAGCGTTAATTTTCGGATCTCCGGCGCGGATCCGCTCGAGGGCGGCCTCGACGATCCGTTCGGGCGCCGCGGCGCCGTCGCGCACCGCGGCCGCGATGGCCGTGGCCGTCGGCATGAGCGGGGCCGCGGCCGGATCGTCGGACGCGCTCACCGGTACCTCCTGGGCGGCGGGAGACGCTGATGTGGTCGATAGGTCGTCGGTGAGTGCGGTGCCTTCGTTGTGCATACTGTCAAGTCCCCGTCGCGTCGTGGTCGAAATGGGGTGATTCGGTGCTGATGCGCAAATTATCATTTCGGCAAGGGCCGGGGGATGATGGTCTCTGGGTGTGGCGGAATCTCTTTGCCGCGACCGGTGAGGTGTGTAGATGACCGGAATTGAATTCGCCGCGGTGACCGAATTCGCGGCCGCCTGGGAGGCATCGGGTCATCCGCCCCAGATCGCCGACTATCTGCCCGACGCGGAGACGTTGCGGTTGGGTGCGCTGGTCGAGCTGATCCGGGTCGATCTGCGGCATCGCTGGCTGCCGCCCCCCGACGGCCGCGATGCGGAGCCGAGGCCGAAACGGTTGCACGAATACTGTTCCGAATTCCCGGAACTGACACGGGAATCCATCCCGGCGGGGCTGGTGTACGAGGAGTTCGTCATCCGCCGGCACCGGGGTGACCGCGTGGATCCCCGGGACTGCCTGCGGGAATATCCCGGGCAGGCCGCGCAGCTGCGGGAGCTGCTCAACACCGACGACGAGGATCAGAGCACCCGGCGCGCGGGCCTGGATGCCACCGCGCCCGCGCGGCTCGACGAGGCTACGCGCACCACCGCGGACCTCCTCTCGGTACCGTCCCGGACCGACGCCGACGGGTTGGATCGATTCGAGATCGGCCAGCGCGTCGACGATTTCGATCTGCTGACCGGACTGGGCAGCGGTGCCTTCGCGCGGGTATTCCTGGCTCGCCAGCGCACGATGCAGCGCCTGGTGGCGGTCAAGATCTCCGCCGATCGCGGCACCGAGCCGCAGACCCTCGCCCAGCTCGACCACGACTACATCGTGCGGGTCTTCGACCAGCGGCTGCTCGCGGATTCCGACGGCGAATCCGCGGCCGGTTCGCGTCGGCTTCGATTGCTGTACATGCAGTTTCTTCCGGGCGGGACGCTGCTGGGGGTGCTGCGATGGGTGCGGGCGACCCCGCCCGCGCAGCGCAGCGGGCAGTTGTTGCTCGATGCGGTCGACGCGGCGATGGAGGAGAAGGGTGAGATTCGTCCGGCCGACTCCAGCGTGCGGGCCGAACTTGCCGGCCTGTCATGGCCGGAAACCGTCGCGTGGCTGGGTCGCCGGGTGGCCCAGGCACTGTCGTACGCGGATGCACACGGGGTCCTGCATCGGGACGTGAAGCCCGCCAACGTGCTGCTGACCTCCGAGGCGGTGCCCAAGCTGGCCGATTTCAACATCAGCTTCAGTCGTACGCTCGCCGACGACAGCCCGGTCGCCTATTTCGGTGGATCGCTGTCCTATATGTCGCCCGAGCAGCTCGAGGCCTGTCACCCCGGCTACGACCGCACCGCCGGGGATCTGGATACCCGAGCCGATATCTACTCGCTCGGCGTGGTGCTATGGGAATTGCTCACCGGCACAAAGCCTTTCGATGATCCTACGGCGGGCGAGAACAGTGATGCCGCCGCCCTGTCTGCGATGCTGGCGCGCCGCCGGGCCGGGGTGGACGATATGGCCCTGGACGAACTCCCGGCGGATTGCCCGGCGGCGCTGCGCAGGGTGCTACTGACCTGCCTGGCCGCGGATCGGGAGCGGCGCTGGGCCGGGGGCGCCGAGCTCGCTCAGCAGCTCGAGCTGTGCCTGGATCAGCGGGCCCGGGATCTGGTCGATCCGCCGCGGGACAGCTGGCGGCGGCGGTTGCGGACATGGGGGGTGCCGATCGTGGCCCTCGCCATCGGGATTCCGAATGTGGTTGCGGCACTGTTCAATATCCAGAACAATCGCTCGCTGGTCATTGATCGGCTCGACCCTGCGGCGCAGCATGCCTTCATGGTGGCGACCGTCGTGGTGAACGGGGTTTTCTTCCCACTGGGCGTCGTGGTGGTGACCTATCTGTCGCGGCGGCTGATCGCCGTGCTGCGCGGCGTGCGCAAGGGGCGGGAATTCGATCCCAAGGTGCTGGCGCAGGTGCGATCGGCGGCCCTGCTGCAGGGTGATCGTGCGGTGCTGGTGGCCTTCTCGCTGTGGGGGGTGGCCGCGATCGCCTTCCCGGTCACGCTGGCGGTGGCCACCGGGGGGATCGCCATGGAGGTGGTGGTGCACTTCCTGGTGTCGCTGCTCATCTGCGGGGCGATGGCGGTGGCCTATCCGTTCTTCCTGGTGACCTTCTACATGATGCGCTGCATTTATCCGATGTTCCTGGGGCACGGCGAAATCGACGTGGGGGACGCGCTGCGGCTGCGCAAGCTCGCGCGCCGATGCACCACGTATCTGGCCATTGCCGCCTCGGTGCCGCTGCTTGCCGTTGCGGGAGTGACATTCCTTCCGCCGCAGGATATTCCGAAGGTCATCGTGGCGGTGCGGGTGCTGAGCGTCGGCGCCATCGGCGCCTTCCTGATCGCCTACATGCTGTTCCGGATGCTCGAGAACGATCTGCGAGCGCTGGTGCGCGTGGTGGAGTCCTGACTCTCCAGCCGGGCGATTCCGCGCGGCGAGGAGAGCCGGTCGCTGTAAGGTCGGCGAGGTGATCCGCAATGATGCTGGAGTGTCGCTGGATATGCTCGCCGAACGGGTGTCGGCGCATGCGGGGGGTCATGGCGGGCGGTTCGTGCTGGGGATCGCCGGGCCGCCCGGGGCCGGGAAATCCACGCTGGCCGCGGCGCTGCGGGATACCCTGGATGCGCGGGCCGGTGCGGCGGTGGCCGAGGTGGCGCCGATGGACGGATTTCATCTGGGCAATGCGCAATTGCGGGCGGCGGGTGCGATGGCGCGCAAGGGGGAGCCGGACACCTTCGATGTGGCCGGATATCTGGACGGGCTGCGCCGTCTGAGGGAAACACCACTGGGGCAACCGGTTTCGTGGCCGCTGTACGACCGTGATCGGCATGAGCCGGTGCCCGCGGGCGCGGTGTTCGATCGGCAGTCGATCGTCATCACCGAGGGTAACTATCTGCTGCTCGACGACATCGGCCCCGATCGGCACGGCCCCGCGGGCTGGGCGGCGGTGCGCGGGTATCTCGACGAGACCTGGTATTTGGATGTTCCGGTCGAGGAACTGCATAAACGACTGCTGCGCAGGCATATTCGAGGCGGTAAAAGTGCCCGGCTCGCCGAGGCCAAGGTGACGCAGAGCGATCTGCGCAATGCCGAACTGGTCGCCGGGACCGCCGGGCGCGCGGATCTGGTGCTGCGCGCCGATGGCCGGAACTTTGCCGTGGTCTGATCACCTCGCGCCGGGCAGGCTCCCGATCCACGCACGCGTGCCCAGCTGCCCGCAGGCCAGCGTGGCGACCCCGGCGGCGCTGCGCAGTGCCTCCGGAAATTTTTGTCCCGCAACGTGATAGTGGCAGAACGCGCCGTGCATGATGTCCCCGGCGCCGAGCGTGTCGAACGCGGCCACCGTGTCGACCTCGACCGTGCCGCGCGCCCCCGGCATCGAATAGGGAATCGGCCCGCCGCCCTGGGTGATTGCCGCCGACCCGACACCGTGGGCGTGCAGGTAATCGAACAGCATCGCATGGCGATCCGATGCGGGGCGGTGGTCGGGCGACGGGTGGGCCGGCTCGTCGGTCCCGCTCGGGACCCCCGGCGGTGCGAAGGCCGCGGAGCAGATGGCGATATCGATCAGCGGCAGCAGCCCGGCGTGCGAATCGCGCCAGCGACCCGCGTCCAGCACCACCGGGATGCCGCGCTTGCGGGCGGCGGCGGCGAATCCGAACGCCAGCTCGGGATAGTGCCCGTCGACCAGGACTATCGCCGCGTCGTTGAGCGGCCCGAGGTGGGCCGGGTCGAATGCCGCGGCGATTCCCGACCCGTCGAGCGAGACGAGGGTGCGCGTGCCGGCCTCCGTCGCCACCACGATCGACGACACCGGGGGCCGATGCCGGGCGCCGGGCGTCGCATCTACCGTCGCGACCCCGTATTCGTCCAGGTCGTGCCGGATCAGGTGCGCCAGTTGATGTTCCCCGAGCGCGGTGACCAGCGCCGGCGTGCGTCCCGACAGCGCCGCGAAGGCGACCGCCGCATTGGCCGCGGGTCCGCCGGCGCCCAGGAATTGATCGTGCGCCTGAGTCTTGGTGTCCTCGTCCGGATACCGTCCCACCGAATAGGCGATATCGAGTGTGGACAGCCCGACGAACACCGCTGTTGCCATGGGCTCGACCTTAGTTCTCGTTATCGCGTACCCGCTCCTCATATGCCTTGCGCGCGGTGGCATCGACGTCGTCGAGGAAGGCGTGCTGTGAGCCCAGCGCGCGGCCGATGGCGTCCCCGACGGCCTGGGGAAATATCCCGACGATCTGCGAGATCACCCCCGCCACCGCGGTGACCCGCACCTTCGAGCGGGGTGAGACGAGCAGCTTGGTGACCGCCGCCGCGATCTCCTCCGGTTCGGCTGCGCGCAGCAGCTTGGGCGCGGTGACACCCGATCCCAGTTCGGTGTTGGTCAGCGTCGGCAGGACCGAGGAGATCGACACCCCGCTGCCGCGGTATTCCTCCCGCAGCGTATCGGTGAACCCGAGCACGGCATGTTTGCTGGCATTGTAGGTGGCCAGCCCGGGGATATGGGTCTCACCGGCCAGCGAGGCGATATTGATGAGGTGTCCGCTGCGGCGCGGCAGCATCCGTGCCAGCGCCAGCTTGGAGCCGAGCACGACGCCGTAGACGTTGATGTCCAGGATGCGCCGGGTAAGCGCGTCCGGCTCGTCGATCACCTTGCCGGTGGGCATGATCCCCGCATTGTTGATCAGCACATCGATCGGCCCCAGCTGTCGCTCGACCTCGTCGAGAAAGTCTGCGAAGGACTGCGGATCGGTCACGTCGAGGCGGCCGTAATGGCCGAAATCCCCTGCCTCGCCGGATTGTTTTACCGTCGTGGAGTCCACATCGCCGATGGCGATCCGCGCGCCGAGCCGGTGCAGTGCGGTGGCGGTCGCCAGGCCGATGCCGCGCGCGCCGCCGGTGATCACCACGACCTTGCCGCGAATGGTGCTGGTGTCGGTCATTTGCCCTTGCCTCCAACGGTATTGATCACGTCCAGGATTCCGACGCGGCGCATGCCCCGCGCGCCCGCGGCCCGCATGGCGGTCAGCGCAAAGGCGAGTCTGCCTGTGCTGTACGGGAACCAGAACATCTCCTTCTGCTGCGTCGGGAGTATCGGGCTGGTGAGCGCCTGTTTGCGGCAGTATTTGCGCACGCCCTCCGCGCCACCCCAGCGGGCGCCGATGCCCGACTGGTTCCAGCCGCCCATCGGAAGTGCGAAATTGAACAGGTTGGAGTAGACGTCGTTGACATTGACCGCGCCCACATTCAATTGGCGCGCAATGCGTTCCCCGCGCGCCTTGTCGCCGGTCCACACCGACGCGGACAGTCCGTATACCGAATCATTGGCCAGGGTGACGGCCTCGGTCTCGTCGGCCACCTTCATGACCGGCAATGTCGGTCCGAAGGTCTCCTCGGTCATGCACGCCATGGTGTGGTCGACATCGACCAGCACGGTGGGTTCGAAGAAGGTGCCGACCCCGGTCGCCTTGCCGCCGGTCAATGCCCTGGCGCCCTTGGCGATCGCCTCCTCGACGTGCCGGGTCACGATGGCCTGCTGCGCGGCGTTGGCCAGCGCGCCGACATCGTGCTCGGACTTGCGGCCGTCCGCGCCCTGGCGCAGCTCGCGGACGTGTGTGGTGAGTTTGCCGACGAACTCGTCGTATACCGGGGCCTCGACGTAGATCCGTTCCACCGAGATGCACACCTGACCGGAATTGAACAACCCGCCGAACGCGATTCCGTATGCGGCGCGGTCGAGATCGGCGTCGGCGAGCACGATCGCCGGATCCTTGCCGCCCAGTTCCAGGCTGTAGGGCACGAGTCGTTCGCCACAGGTCGCCGCGATCCGCCTGCCGGTCGCGGTGGAGCCGGTGAATTGGACGAAATCGACGGTGTCCACCACCGCGGCACCGGTTTCCCCGGCCCCTGTGACGACCGCGAATACCGGCGGCGCGCCGATTTCGGCCCAGCCGCGGGCGAGTTCGAGCGCCGACAGCGGCGTCACCTCGGACGGTTTGAGCAGCACCGCCGCGCCGGCGGCCAGCGCCGGAATCACATCCAGCGCGGGCATCGCCAGCGGGAAATTCCACGGCGTGATCACACCGACCACCGGATAGGGCCGGTACACCGTGGTCAGGCGCTTGACCCGGGCCAGTGGGCTGTGCGGCGAGGGATGTTCGTCGGCGAGGAATTTCCCGGCCCGGCGGGCGTAATAGCCGAGCAGATCCGCCGCGAAACTGGGATCGATGAGCGCATCCACCCGCGGCTTGCTGGTCTCGGACTGCAGCACGTCGGCGAGCCCGTCGGTGTTGTCGAGGATCCAGTCCTGCAGCTTCAGCAGCCACTCCTTGCGGCCGTGGGCTCCGATCGCCTCCCATTCGGGCTGATGCAGGCGCAATTCCCGGACCGTTTCGGCCACCTCTCGGGCCGAGCGGATCGGTGCCGTGCCCACCACCTCGCCCGTGGCCGGATTGTGCACCTCGAGCCGCGACGGGGGCGCGGCGGCGGGCGTCGATCGGGCGGGTGCGGCGGCCCTCTCCGGTGCGGCCCGGGTACCGGTGGATTCGCGGCCCGTGGACTTGCGTGGTTCGGTATCGGACACGATCTGCTCTCCCGCGTGTGCTGCGTTGCAAATGTGAATCAAGTCACTGAACTACGATCGTGGCACAATCCGGACCCGACGTTTCGGCACTTTCGGCCAAGGTGTCCATCCGGGTCGCAGCACGCAGCACACAGCCCGGATCGCCCGGTGTGCGCGGCGATCGACGAAATTTCCGGGCCGCGGCGGTCAGTCGGTGCTTGCGAGCCTGCGTAGCGGCGGTTCGGTCGATGGCGGCAGCCCGCGATCGGGCAATTCGGCCAGTAGCGCGGTGGTTGCCGCGGCGACGGCCGCGACCGCCTTGTCGAATGCCGGTTTCGTCGTCGAGGACAGGCCCGTCAGGCCGCCGACCTTCCGCACGTATTGCTGTGCGGCCGCGTAGATCTCCTGCTCGGTCGCGGCAGGCTCTAGACCCCGCAGGACGGTGATGTTCCTACACATGGGGCCGAGATTAGCCCTCTTCCGGCGTCGCGACAGGGCAACACCGACACGGTCTGCGCGGAATACCGAACCCGACCAAGAACGATGGGACACAATCGGTGGCATGGCTGCCCGCGACCTGCCGACGCTGACCACATTTCCCTACGAGGAGCTGGACCACCGCGAGGACGATCACTGGTCCGGCGCGCAGGTCTCCGACGACGAACTGCGCGCCCTGTCGCTCGGCGCGTTCTATTCGGCGCGCTGGGACGCCTTCCACGACGCGCTGCTGCTGGGGCCCGAGCGCGAGCATCCGCTCGGCGATCGTCGCGAGCTGGCCATCGACACGCTGACCGGCGCGTGGGGCATCACCGACGGCGCCGAGGCGATGGCCTCGATGGAACAGCTGCTGGAAGGCATGCACGGACCGCTGTACGCGATGGTGCATCCGCTGGTGATGGCCTCGATCAACTCGCCCGAGCGCGACCGCTTCGGCGAGCGTGCCGATCGGCACCGGGCCTTTCTGCGTCAGGTCGGCGCGTTTCGGGGGATGGACAATCCCGAGGCGCTGGTGCGCGACTACGACATTTGGTCGCAGGCAATCAAATTGGGTCTGGTCGATCACCTGGTACAGCCTTTGCCCGCGGATATACAGGCCTGGGACCTGGCCCGGGTCGTGGCGGTGGCGCGCATGGCGTTCACCGCGGGCTACCTCGACGCCGATGTGTCCTGGGACTACGTCATGCGTGCGCTGACCCCGGCCCAGCGCCGCTACCGCAACTGGCGGCAATTCGGCGACGCGTACCTGACCGGCTGGACCTACTGGCAGGCCTGTGAGGACCTGGCCGAACTCAAGTCCGGCGGTGTCGACCGCCGACTGGAACTGATCCGCCTCTGGCAGCGCCAGACCAGCCCATGGCGGCGCATCTCCCTGCAGCCGGAGTAGATATTCAGTCAGGGAGCGAGCGCAGTATTCCGCGGCCGTAGCGCTGGAACTGCGAATCGTCGACCATGCCCAGCGAGTGCCGCTCCACCAGCAACTCCCACTCCGAATACAGCTGGGCCACGCCCGGATCCGGCGGGGCGACGGCCCCGTCGGCCGCCTCGCGCTGGATGGCGAAGTTGAGCGCGCCGATGACGCGGTCGGTATCGGCCCGGTCGACGCCGGTGAAGGTCATGGTCGCACTGCCGTCGAAGACACAGATGCCGTATTCGGCCGGCGCCTCGCCCTCCGGGCCCGGCTCGCGGGCTTCCTCGTCGGCGGCCCGCGCCGAGAGCAGCGCGGCGACGGGCATCTCGTAGGCGTACCGGTTGCCCGAGCCGATCGACAGGAACAGCAGCCGCTGGGTGGTGACCGCCAGCAGGCCGCGCCCGCGCCCCGTGGGCGGCCTCGCCGTCGCCAGCGCGGTCTCGAGCGCGAACTCCTCGGGGCCGACCATGCTGTGCAGCGCCCCGATCGCGGCCTTGGTCTCGCGCCGTGGCGCCATCCGCCGCACCGCGCGATCCACATCGGCACGGGTGGGCCCGGATTTACCCCAGGCGGGTGCCGGGGGTGTGAGATCGGGCACCGACATATCGATGCGCTGGGTCGCCACGATCTGGGCGTTGATCCGTTCCACGATCACCGTTGCCGTCGGCATGTCGTGCTCGGCGATCAGCACCGGCAGCGGTGTGCGGTCGGCCGGCACGCCGGTCAGCACCGGGCTGGGATAACGAAGATATATCTCGATGACGACCGCATCGTCGGCGCGCCGGTTCAACCTGACTTTCAGCAGGTCGGAGACCGGTACATCGAGCACGCGCTCGCCGTCGGCGCCCGGCCGCAGGACCTGCAGTCTCCCGCCGCCGTGGCGCAGTATCGCTGTGGGTGTCCGTAGCTCGACTATGTCCATACCCCCTGCGCTCTGTTTGGTTTGCGGTGCTCCCGGGGCCTCGAGGTGGTTACGCGAACTACCGCCTTCGGGCCCATTGCTCGCTCCGCGGGGTTGTGCTGTCGCTCACAATAGGTCGTGCATGCCATGATTGTGACTGCTTGGGTAGACACCGCGGGGTGTCTACCGGAGTGCGGGCCGGGAACCACCTGCGTTCCTCGACCGTTTACCTGTCGAACTGCATTAGCTGCCGAACTGCGCGATGTAACGAATAGACCGTACGCGGTAACGTGGCTTGTCCGCATCCGTTCGCTCCGACCCGGAGCGCGCGGGGAACCTGTGGGCAGCGCCCGACGCATCGTAGGCACACCCCGGAATCACCGGAAAGGACTGGCCCGCCGGCCGACGCTCTATGAACCGCAAGACAGTGTTTCGCAACCTGGCCATAGTCGCGGGCATCCTGCTCGTGATCTATCTGGTCAGCTATTTCAGCAACGACACGCGCGGCTGGAAGAACGTCGATACCTCGGTGGCTATCGCCCAGCTGACCGACAAGTCGAACGTCAAACAGGTCCAGATCGACGATAAAGAGCAGCAGCTGCGCATCACCCTGAACAAGGGCGACGCTGCGACCAGCGGCCAGGCTCAGATCATCGCGAAGTATCCGGGCGGCAGCGAGGTATCCGCGCAGATCCTCAAGGATGTGCAGGATTCCGGCGCGCCCTACAACACCTCGGTCAAGCAGGACAGCTGGCTGACGCAGGTGTTGCTGTTCGTGCTGCCGATGGTGCTGCTGCTGGGGCTGTTCGTCTTCGTGATGGCCCGCATGCAGGGCGGTGGTCGCGGCGGCATGATGGGCTTCGGCAAGTCGAAGGCCAAGCTGCTGTCCAAGGACATGCCCAAGACCACGTTCGCGGATGTGGCCGGCGCCGACGAGGCGGTCGAGGAGCTCTACGAGATCAAGGACTTCCTCCAGAATCCGGCCCGCTACCAGGCCCTTGGCGCCAAGATCCCGAAGGGCGTGCTGCTGTACGGCCCGCCCGGCACCGGCAAGACCCTGCTCGCGCGCGCCGTCGCCGGCGAGGCGGGCGTCCCGTTCTTCACCATCTCCGGTTCGGACTTCGTGGAGATGTTCGTCGGTGTCGGCGCCTCGCGCGTGCGTGACCTGTTCGATCAGGCCAAGCAGAACAGCCCCTGCATCATCTTCGTCGACGAGATCGACGCGGTCGGCCGTCAGCGCGGCGCGGGACTGGGCGGCGGTCACGACGAGCGCGAGCAGACGCTGAACCAGCTGCTGGTCGAGATGGACGGCTTCGGGGATCGCACCGGTGTGATCATCATCGCGGCCACCAACCGGCCGGACATTCTGGACCCGGCGCTGCTGCGCCCGGGCCGCTTCGACCGGCAGATTCCGGTCAGCAATCCGGACCTCGCCGGTCGCCGCGCCATCCTGCGCGTGCATTCGCAGGGTAAGCCGATCGCGCCCGACGCCGATCTGGAAGGTCTGGCCAAGCGCACCGTCGGTATGTCCGGCGCGGATCTGGCCAACGTCATCAACGAGGCCGCGCTGCTCACCGCGCGTGAGCACGGCACCACGATCGGCGGGCCGTCGCTCGAGGAGTCGGTGGACCGGGTCATCGGCGGCCCCCGGCGCAAGAGCCGCATCATCAGCGAGCACGAGAAGAAGATCACCGCCTACCACGAGGGCGGGCACGCCCTGGCCGCGTGGGCGATGCCCGATATCGAGCCGGTCTACAAGGTCACCATCCTCGCGCGCGGCCGCACCGGCGGTCACGCCATGACCGTGCCCGAGGACGACAAGGGCCTGATGACCCGCTCGGAGATGATCGCCCGTCTGGTGATGGCGATGGGCGGGCGTGCGGCCGAGGAACTGGTGTTCCACGAGCCGACCACCGGCGCATCCTCCGATATCGACCAGGCCACCAAGATCGCCCGCGGGATGGTGACCGAATACGGCATGAGCGCGCGGTTGGGCGCGGTGCGCTACGGGCAGGAGCAGGGCGACCCGTTCCTGGGCCGGTCCATGGGCATGACGCCGGACTACTCGCACGAGGTCGCCCGCGAGATCGACGAGGAGGTGCGCAACCTCATCGAGGCCGCGCACACCGAGGCGTGGGCCATCCTCAACGAGTACCGCGACGAACTCGACGCGCTGGCCACCGCCCTGCTCGAGCGCGAGACCCTGCACCGCAAGGATCTCGACCAGGTGCTGGCGACCGTGGTCAAGCGCCCGCGGATCACCGCCTTCAACGATTTCGGCGATCGCGTCCCATCCGATCGACCGCCGGTGAAGACCCCGCGTGAGCTGGCCACCGAGCGCGGCGAGCCATGGCCTGAGGAGCCGGTCGTGCCGGTGCTGCAGAATGCCGCCGCGCCGGTTCCGGCCAACGGTTACCCGCCGGAGGCCTACCGGGGCCCGCAGCCGGGCTATCCGGCCCCGCAGCCGGGCTATCCGGCCCCGCAGCCGGGCTATCCGGCGCCGGGTGCGCCCGCCTATCCGAATCAGGGCGGCACGCACGGTTCCCGGCCCGATTACGGCGCCCCGGCCGGCTGGTCAGCTCCGGGCTGGCCGCCGCAGGAGGAGTCGCAGCAGCCGGGCCCCGGCGGCGCGCAGAACCACGGCGGCTGGGCGCCGGCCGGCGGCCAGCGTTACGGACGCCCCGGCTATCAGCCGACCGACGGGGACGATGCGGGTCACCGTGGCACGCCCCCCGAGGGTGAGGACAGTGAATGGGACGGACCGAACGGCCGGCATTGACCGGCGGTGATTAGGCTCGACGGTCGGGGTGCCGGGAACGTACCGGGGCCCCGACCGCGCCATTAGGCGCCAGAGATTCAAATGTGTGGAGGTGTCCTCGAGTGTCGGCCAACAACAGCGGTGTGCCCGGCGGGCCCGGAGGAGGCAGCCTGCGTAACCACGCAGAGCCCTCGGAAGCGCCGCCATTACACGGCGCGGGTCCCGATGCGGCGTCCGCCGGTCTGGTCGCGCTCGAAACGGGTCGCGCCTTCGATCAGGCGCGCGCCGAGGCGGCGGTGCGCGAGCTGTTGCTCGCGATCGGTGAAGATCCGAACCGCCCGGGTCTGATCGACACACCCGCCCGGGTCGCGCGCGCCTACCGGGAGATGTTCGCCGGGTTGTACACCGAGCCGGATCGCGTGCTGGACACCACCTTCGACGAGGGCCATCAGGAACTGGTCCTGGTGCGCGATATCCCGATGTTCTCCACCTGTGAGCATCATCTGGTGTCGTTCCACGGGGTCGCGCACGTCGGCTACATCCCGGGCCCGCACGGCCGGGTCACCGGCCTGTCGAAGCTGGCCCGCGTGGTGGACCTGTATGCCAAGCGCCCGCAGGTGCAGGAGCGGCTCACCAGCCAGGTCGCCGACGCGATCATGCGCAAGCTGGATCCGCGCGGTGCGATCGTGGTGATCGAGGCCGAGCATCTGTGCATGGCGATGCGCGGCATCCGTAAGCCCGGTGCGAGCACAACCACCTCGGCGGTGCGCGGCCTGTTGCAGACCAGTGCCTCCTCTCGCTCGGAGGCCTTGGATTTGATCCTGCGCAAGTGAACGATCCGGGGATGTCCGCAGGCGGCGAGGTGTCCGGGCCGGGTGCCCGCCTCGTGCGCCCGCGCGCGGGGCGGTCCTGTGTGGTGATGGGCGTGGTCAACGTGACCAGCGATTCGTTCTCCGACGGCGGGCGCTATCTGGACCCGGCCGTGGCCGTGGCGCACGGCCTCGAGCTTCACGAGATGGGCGCCGACATCATCGATGTGGGCGGGGAGTCCACCCGGCCCGGTGCGATCCGGATCGATCCGGAGATCGAGGCGGCGCGCGTGGCCCCGGTGATTCGCGGGCTGGCGGCGTCGGGGGTACCGACGAGCGTGGACACCATGCGCGCGAGCGTCGCCGAGGCGGCGATCGCGGCGGGGGTGTCGATGGTGAACGATGTCTCCGGCGGCCGGGCGGATCCGAATATGGTGAAGGTCGTTGCCGCGGCGGGGATTCCGTGGATTCTCATGCACTGGCGGGCCGAGGCCGACTATCGCCATCTCGGCGCGGCCGAGCACTACGACGATGTGGCCGCCGAGGTGTGGCGCGAGCTGCGCACGCAGGTGGATATGGCGGTGGCGGGCGGTGTCGCGCCCGGCCGGCTGGTCCTGGATCCCGGCCTGGGCTTCGCCAAGAACGCCGGCCACAACTGGGAGTTGCTCGGCGCGCTATTCTACGGGTCGACCGAGCTGCGGGACGCCGGTTTTCCGATCCTGATCGGTGCGTCCCGTAAGCGGTTCCTAGGATCGCTGCTGGCACGCGATGGCGAGGACGGCCTGGTGCCCCGCCCGCCGGACGGGCGTGAGGTCGCGACCGCGACGATCTCGGCGCTGGCCGCCGAGCACGGGGCCTGGGGCGTGCGCGTCCACGATGTGCGGGCCTCGCTCGACGCGATCGCGGTGACCGATGCCTGCCGACGCGCCGCGTATGCGGCGAACCAGAAATCAGATACAGCCGGATCGCGCCCGCGAGGAGAGCAGAGTTGACGACCGATTCCATTGATCAGCACCGCATAGAGCTGCGGGGGTTGCGGGCCTTCGGGTATCACGGTTGTTTCGATTTCGAGCGTCGCGACGGTCAGGAGTTCGTCGTCGACATCACGCTGTGGCTGGATTTCACGAAGGCCGCCGCCACCGACGATCTTTCGCACACCGTCCACTACGGCGAGCTGGCCGAGCGGGCGGTGGCGATCGTGCAGGGCCCGCCCCGCAATCTCATCGAGACGGTGGTGTCCGAGATCGCCGACGACGTGATGACCGATCCGAAGGTCACCGCCGCCGAGGTGGTCGTGCACAAGCCGTCCGCGCCGATTCCGCATACCTTTGCCGATGTGCGGGTGGTCGCCACCCGCAGCCGGGCGGGTGACGGTCGATGAGCAGGGCGGTGTTGTCGATCGGATCGAATCTGGGTGACCGGCTGGCCCATCTGCGCGGCGTTGTCGACGCATTCGCGCCATGGCTGGTCGGGGTGTCCTCGGTGTATTCGACCGCGCCGTGGGGCGGAGTGCCGCAGCAGCACTATCTCAATGCGGTGCTGCTGGTGCAGGATCCGGCGGCGGGTGCGCGGGATTGGCTGCTGCGCGGTCAGGAACTCGAGCAGGTCGCCGACCGGGTTCGTGAGGTGCGCTGGGGCGCAAGAACTCTCGATGTCGACGTGGTCTGGTGTGCCGAACATCGGCCCGAGGGTCTGCGGGTGTGCCGCAGCGTCGACCCGACGCTGACCCTGCCGCATCCGCAGGCACACAACCGGGCCTTCGTGCTGCTGCCCTGGGCCGAGGTCGACCCGGACGCCGTGCTCGAGGTGCAGGGCCGGACGAGCCCGGTGCGCGAGTTGCTGGCGGCGCTGGACCCGGCCGAGCGCGACGGGGTGCGGCTGACCGAGCTGACACTGCGGCGGGCACCGCAATGAACGTCATGAAGCCGACGAAGCTGTTGGACCTGACCGCGAATGTGCTGATCGCCGCGGTAGTCGCGTGGGTCGCCACGCGCTGGGCGTATTCGAGCTTCCCGCCGATCACGGTGATCGCGGGCGCCTCGCTGTATCCGGTGGCCGCGCTGGAGGCGGTGCTGGCCTTCGTGATTCGGACCCGGGTCGGGGATCAGCGCATCGGCGACGGTCCCAAGCAGCTGCATCCGATCACCGCCGCGCGGGCGGCGGCGCTGGCCAAGGCCTCGGCGCAGGTGGGGTCATTGGCCGCCGGGGTGTGGCTGGGATTCCTGATCTGGGTGCTGCCGCAGCGCTCGACGTTGCGCGCGGCGGGCTCCGATGCGCCGGGTGCGATCACGGGTTTGATCGCGGGGGTGCTGCTGGTGGCGGCCGCCCTGTGGCTGGAGTATTGCTGCCGCGCGCCCAGTGACCCGCCCGACGAACCGGCAACTTAATAGCTAACTTGGTCACTCGAATCACCGAAATGGCTGCAAGCCGGATCCCGCCGCGCAGGCTACCCTGGCGGGCATGGTGTTACCCGCCCGTAGCAGTACCTCCCGCAGTCGACGGGATGACGCGGGGAATTTGATCATCGGCGGTTTGATTCTGCTCGGTCTGATTGCCAGCGTGTTCCTGATATTCAGCAGCAGCGTGCAGCTGGTCCGGGTCGGCCTGGTGGCGGCGCTGTGGGCCGCGGTGATCGGCGCCATCGCGGCGACCCGATATCGCAAGGAGGCCGCGGCCGACCAGGCCAAGGCGCAGGACCAGCAGACGGTCTATCAGTTGCAGCTCGAACGGGAGATCTCCGCCCGGCGCGAGTACGAGCTCGGCGTCGAGGCCCGGATTCGCGCGGAGGTCGGTGCCGACGCCACCGAAATGGCCGCGCTGCGCGCCGAGCTGACCGTGCTGCGGGAAAGTCTGCAGCGGTTGTTCGACGGCGATCTGCCCACGGACCGTCCCGCCCTGCATGCCGATGCGGTGCGCCTGCAGGAACTGCCGAGTGCGGACGCCGGGCACGAGAATCCGGCGAACGATAACCCGGAGGAAACGGACACCTGGGACGCCTGGAGCTCCCCGGTGATATCCCGCTATCCGGTGACTCCGGTCTTCGAGCCCGATCATCCCGAGCCCCCGGCCTTCGCCAGCCCGTTCGACGAGCCGGTGACCGCCGAGACCTCGGTTGTCACGGCGGAGGATCTCGAGCAGGCCTTCGACGAGACCACCGTCGAAGCGCAGGCCGGCATGCGCGCCGATACGGAGATCTTGGCGGTCGATCCGACGGCATCCTCCCCGTATGCGTACCGCCCGGCGGCCCATGCGGGCACGGACGCCCCGCGTGAATCGCCCGAACCCGTCAGCTCCGGCTCGCGGCGCCGTCGCCGCGCCGAGTCCGGCGACGACTACCCGGGGCGCAAGCTGTCCGTCGCCGAGATCATGGCCAACCTCAAGTCCGAACAGAGCGCGCGCCAGTAAGGAACGTCACCGGACCCGGCTCTGGCCGCGTCGTGGGCCGGGCCCTATCCTCGGGAAGTAACGTCCGGTACCCGCGCATTCGCGGGACTGGAACGACCTCGAGAGGACCTTAGTGACCTCGGACATGGCTGTCTCCGGGAGCGACCCTGCGCCCGCACGCCTGACGGTGGGGATCGTCTCGGCGGGACGCGTGGGCTCGGCTATCGGTTCGGCGCTGGAACGTGCCGGGCACATAGTCTTCGGCGTCTCCGCGATTTCCGATGCGTCCCGGCATCGTGCCGCCACGCGGTTGCCCGATTCGCAGATCCTGCCCGCCGAACGGGTGGCCGCGCGCAGTGAGCTGCTGATTCTGGCGGTGCCCGATACCGAGTTGGCGGGGCTGGTGGCGGGGCTGGTGGCCGCGAATGCGGTGCGACCGGGCACGATCGTGGCCCATACCTCCGGCGCGAACGGCATCGGCGTGCTGGCGCCGCTCGCCGATCGGGGTGCGCTGCCGCTGGCCATCCATCCCGCGATGACCTTCACCGGCCACGACGAGGACCTCGCGCGCCTCGGCAACGCCTGTTTCGGGATCACCGCGGCCGACGAGATCGGCTACGCCATCGCCCAGTCGCTGGTGATCGAGATGGGCGGGGAGCCGGTCCGGGTGGCCGAGGAACATCGCACGCTGTATCACGCCGCCCTCGCGCACGGCAGTAATCACCTGGTCACGCTGATCGTCGACGCGCTGGCCGCGCTGCGGGCCGCGCTGGCCGGTCCGGGCCTGCTCGGTCAGCAGGTGGTCGACGACGAGCCGAACGGCCTGGCCGAGCGGATGCTGGCCCCGCTGGCGTCGGCCGCGCTGGACAATGCCCTGCGCCGCGGCCAATCCGCGCTGACCGGCCCGGTGGCGCGCGGCGACGTCGAGACGGTCTCCGCGCACCTGGACGCTCTGGCCGCCGCCGACCCGCGCCTGGCGGCCGGATATCGCGCGCTCTCACTGCGCACGGCCCAGCGGGCGTGGACCAACCCGGCCATCATCGATGTGCTGGACGATGGCCGCTTGCACGGTCAGGGCCCCGATCAGGCGGAGGGAAGGCACGGCTGATGTTCGATCCGACATTGCGTGGCGCATATAAGCCGGGGGAGTTGACCGTGCTGCACGATCCGGCGACCGTCACCGCGGTGTCCACCGCATTGCGTGCGGTGGGCCGCAAGGTCGCGCTGGTACCCACCATGGGTGCGCTGCACGAGGGCCATCTGGAGCTGGTCCGCCAGGCGCGGCGCACCAATCAGGTCGTGATCGTCTCGATCTTCGTCAATCCCTTGCAGTTCGGGGCGAACGAGGACCTGGACAAGTATCCGCGCACGCTCGACGCCGATGTGGAGCTGCTGCGCGGCGAGGGGGTGGAGCTCGTCTTCGCGCCCAGCGCCGAGCAGATGTACCCGGACGGGCCGCGCACCTCGGTGCAGCCGGGTCCGCTGGGCTCCGAGCTCGACGGTGCCAGCCGCCCAACGCATTTCGCGGGCGTGCTGACCGTGGTCAGCAAGCTGCTGCAGATCGCCCGCCCGCACGAGGCCTTCTTCGGCGAGAAGGACTATCAGCAGCTCACCCTGATCCGGCAGCTGGTGCGGGACCTGAACTTCGATGTGAAGATAGTCCCGGTGGCCACCGTTCGCGAGCCCGACGGCCTGGCCATGTCCTCGCGCAACCGGTATCTCGATCCGGTCCAGCGCGAGCTCGCGACCGTGTTGTCCGCGGCGCTGGCCGCGGGCCGGCACGCCGCGGGCCTGGGCCCCGACGCGGTGCTCGCCGCGGCGCGGGCCGTGCTCGACAGCGCCATGAACATCCCAGGCATCGCGGTCGACTACCTGGAATTGCGTGCGGCGGATCTGAGTCCGCTCGCGGTGCCCGACGCCGCGGCGGTGGTGGCGCAGGCAGCCGCAGGGACCGACGGTGCTGCGCCCGCGTGGAGCAGCAACGCCCGCCTGCTGATCGCGGCCCGCATCGGCGCCACGCGCCTGATCGACAACATGCCGCTCTCGATCGGCATGAATATCGACGGCCATCCCACCGCCCCCACCTCCACCGCGGCACTCAGCTAGGAAAGTACAACGATGTTGCGCACCATGATGAAGTCGAAGATCCACCGCGCCACGGTGACTCACGCCGATCTGCACTATGTCGGCTCGGTGACCGTGGACCAGGATCTGCTGGACGCCGCCGATCTGCTCGAGGGCGAGCAGGTCTGCATCGTCGACATCGATAACGGCGCCCGCCTCGAGACCTATGTGATCGCCGGCGATCGCGGCTCGGGTGTGATCGGAATCAACGGCGCCGCAGCACATCTGGTACATCCGGGCGATCTGGTCATCCTGATCGCCTACGGCATGATGGACGAGGCCGAACTGCGCGATTACGCACCGCGGGTGGTCTTCGTCGACGAGCGAAACCGGCAGATCGATCTCGGCAGCGATCCGGCGCATGCGCCCGCGGGCTCGGGACTCACCTCGCCCCGATCGCTGACCTCGGCATGAGTACCGGCGTTCCTCGCCGTCATCCCGGCATGCTTTTGGCCGGGATCTCGTCGCTGGATCCCGGCCAAATACATGCCGGGATGACGAATGGACATGCCGGGATGACGAATGGAACAGACGAGACGGAGGTCGACCGATGCTGCTGACGATCGATGTCCGCAATACCAGTATCGAAATCGGGCTGTTCTCCGGCAGCGGCGAACACTCCGCACTGGTGCAGACCTGGCGCACGCACACCAATCCGCTGATTACCGCCGACGAGTTCGCGATGCAGATCCGCGGGCTGATCGGGGATCGGATCGAGCAGGTGGCCGGGGTCTCGGCCCTGTCGACCGTGCCGCCGGTGCTGCGCGAGTTGCGCGACATGCTGGGCCGGTACTGGGCTCACGTGCCGCACGTCCTGGTGGAGCCTGGTGTGCGCACGGGAATTCCGCTGCTGGTCGACAACCCCAAGGAGGTCGGCGCCGACCGCATCGTGAACTGCCTGGCCGCCTTCCAGCGCTATAACTCCCCGGCGATCGTGGTCGATTTCGGCAGTGCCATCTGCGTGGATCTGGTGTCGGCCAAGGGCGAATTCCTCGGCGGCAGCATCGCTCCGGGGGTGGAGATCTCCACCGAGGCGCTGGTGGCGCGGACCGCGCTGCGGCGTGCGGAGCTGGCCCGGCCGCGGTCGGTGGTCGGCAAGAACAGCGCGGAATGCATGCAGTCCGGGGCGATATTCGGCTTCGCGGGTCTGGTGGACGGCCTGATCGACCGCATTCGCGACGAATTCGACGCCTTCGGCGGCAGCAATGTCGCGGTGGTCGCGACCGGGGCGAGCGCGCCGCTGATCGTGCCGGAGTCCGAGACGATCGAGCACTACGAACCACACCTGACCCATGACGGGCTGCGGGTGGTGTACGAGCGGAATCAGCAGCGCCGCCGCTAGCGCCGGAATGACGGGGTCGGGGACTGTGGCATATCCGACACGGTTCTTGCATGCGTCGATATCCCTGCTAGTATTCGGCTCGTGTCTTATCGCGTGAGCATCCAGGACTGTTGTCGAGGCTGATTCGCCTCGGCTGATGTCGGGGTTTCGTATCCGCCCCCTGTCAGCACACTTCCCCTGGAGCCTCGCTCATGCGTTCCTCTGTACTCACAGTTCCTGCACATACCCCCGCCGCGCATGCGTCCGCGAATCCGCGCCTGTCCGCCGATATCACCGAGCGTGCGGTGGCCTCGGCGCTGCCCACTCGGCTGCGCCCGGCGGATCTGCTGCGCCTGACCGATGAGGGCGCCGAGGATGTGCTGGCCGGCCGGTTCGACCATCTACTTCCGCCGGACGGCGTCTGGCCTACCGAAGAACGTTGGGCCACAAGACTTTTCACCGACGAAGAGGTCGACCTCTGGTTGATCAGCTGGGTGCCGGACCGCGCCACCGAGCTGCACGATCATGCCGGGTCGCTGGGCGCGCTCACCGTGCTCAGTGGTGCATTATCGGAATTTCGCTGGAACGGCAGGGAATTGCGTGAGCGCACGCTGACCGCGGGCGATCAGGCCTCGTTCCCGCTGGGCTGGGTCCACGATGTCGTGCGCGCCTCCAGCAATGCCGCGTCGGGGCCGCTGGACCCCACGCTGTCCGTGCACGCCTATTCGCCACCGCTCACCGCCATGTCCTATTACGAGGTCACCGGGCACGGCACCCTGCGCCGGAACCGCACCGTACTCACCGACCAGCCCGAGTTCGAGGGGGCCGCTGCGCTGCCGCCCTCGAACCCGGCCGCTCACACCCCCGAAGGCGATGTGAAATGACCCAATCGACGATCGACCGCCTGCTCGACGCGGCGCGTGCGGGGCTGACCCGGATCTATGCATTCGAATTACCGGAGGCAATCGCGCGCGGCGCGCTGCTGGTGGACATTCGGCCACAGGCGCAGCGGGTGAAGGAAGGTACTTTGCCGGGTGCGCTGGTGATCGAGCGCAACGTGCTGGAATGGCGCCTGGACCCCACCAGTTCTGCACGCCTGGCGCTGGCGGCCGACCATGACGTGGAATGGATCGTGGTCTGCTCGGAGGGATATACCTCCAGCCTTGCCGCGGCCGCCCTGCAACAGCTCGGATTGCATCGGGCCACCGATCTGGTCGGCGGATATCAGGCCCTCAAGGCCGCGGGACTGCTGTCGGCGGCCAGCCGCGCCCCGCACTTCGCCCGCGAGGTCGGTGCGCTCGTCTCGACGTAATAACCCGGTCGCCGAGCGAATGATCGCGCGGCACAGACGATTTCGCGAAAATGTCCAGTTTATCGCATTTCCGGATCGATTCCCTGTGCCGGGAACCCGGTGTCGGCGCGCTCGGGGGAATTGACGCCGATTCGTTACGGTTCGGCACTGCTCGGGCGGGAGTTAAACGATTTCTCGCGCACGATAGGGTGTGGATGTGAGCACCCCGAACTCCCCTTCATCCGGTGGCTCCGCGGGCGGCAATCCTGCGGGGCAAACCCGTCCTGCCGCAGCGGAAGTCGATGTCCCGGAACAGATGCGGATTCGCCAGGAGAAGCGGGAACGGCTCCTCGCGCAGGGCGTGCAGCCCTATCCGGTGGTGGTGGCGCGCACGCATACGCTCGCGGAAATTCGCGCCGAGTATCCCGCCCTCGAACCCGATACCCAGACCGGCCTGACGGCCGGTGTGGCCGGGCGCGTGATATTCGTGCGCAATACCGGCAAGCTGTGTTTTGCGACCCTGCAGGAGGGCGACGGCACCAAGCTGCAGGCGATGATCAGCCTGAACGGCGTCGGTGCCGATGCGCTGGCCGCGTGGAAGGCCGATGTCGACCTCGGCGACTTCGTATTCGTGCACGGTGAGGTGATCTCCTCGCGCACCGGCGAATTGAGTGTCATGGCCGATTCCTGGTCCATGGCGGCCAAGTCGCTGCGCCCGTTGCCGGTCGCGCATAAGGAGATGAGCGAGGAGTCGCGGGTCCGGCAGCGTTATGTCGATCTGATTGTGCGCCCGGAGGCGCGGGAAATGGCACGCACGCGCGTCAAGGCGGTGCGAGCGTTGCGAGATGCGTTGGAGCGCAGGGGTTTTCTCGAGGTCGAGACCCCGATGCTGCAAACCCTGCACGGTGGCGCCGCGGCGCGTCCGTTCGTCACCCATTCCAATGCCCTGGATATGGATCTCTACCTGCGCATTGCACCGGAGCTGTTCCTCAAGCGCTGCGTGGTCGGCGGCATCGAGAAGGTCTTCGAGGTCAACCGCAACTTCCGCAACGAGGGCGCCGACTCCACGCATTCGCCGGAGTTTGCGATGCTGGAAACCTACGAGGCGTACGGCACCTACGACGATTCCGCGCGGATGATGCGGGAATTGATCCAGGAGGTGGCCCAGGAGGTCTTCGGCACCCAGGTGGTGACGCTGGCCGACGGCACCGAATACGACATGAGCGGGGAGTGGAACACCGTCGAGATGTACCCGTCGCTCTCGGACTCTCTGGGTGTGCAGGTCACCCCGGAAACGACGGTGCCGGAATTGCTGGCTCTCGCCGAACGGGTCGGCCTTGAAATTCCGCCGGGCAAGGATACAGCCGCGGCCGCATACTACGGCCACGGCAAGCTCGTGGAGGAACTCTGGGAGCACGTCTACGGCGACAAGCTGTACGCGCCGACTTTTGTGCGCGACTTCCCCGTGGAGACCTCCCCGCTGACCCGGCAGCATCGCAGCAAGCCGGGCGTGACCGAGAAGTGGGACCTCTACATCCGCGGCTTCGAGTTGGCAACGGGCTATTCGGAACTCGTGGATCCGGTGATTCAGCGGGAGCGGTTCATCGATCAGGCTCGATTGGCGGCCGCCGGTGACGATGAGGCGATGCGCCTGGACGAGGACTTCCTGTCCGCGATGGAACACGGTATGCCGCCGACTACCGGTACCGGTATGGGAATCGATCGGTTGCTGATGGCGCTGACCGGGCTGGGAATCCGGGAAACGATACTGTTCCCAATTGTGCGTCCCGCGTCTCGCTGAGTGCGGTTCGGATTCATTCTCGAACCTCGGCTTGGAAATTTCGAAATTCGAGGTATTCTCGACTCGGGTATCGGCCTAGTATGCGGGTCGCACGATTTCGAGAGGACGTTCATCTCATGGCAAAGAAGGTCACCGTTAGCCTGATCGACGATGTCGACGGTGAGTCCATCGCAGAGGAGACCATCGAGTTTGCGATTGACGGTGTTTCATACGAGATCGACTTGTCCACGAACAACGCGGCAAAGCTGCGTGACGGCTTGGAAACCTGGGTTTCCAGCGCGCGCAGGGTGAGCGGCCGCCGTCGGAGTGGCAAGTCGACCGGTCTGACCACGGGCGCACCCAAGAGTCGCGTGTCGATGGACCGGGAGCAGAGTGCCGCAATTCGGGAATGGGCGCGCCGCAAGGGCCACAAGGTCTCCGCGCGTGGACGTATCTCGGCGGACATTACCGAGGCGTACAACAAGGAAGTCGGTCGCAACTAGCACTGGCCGGCACGCCGGCCGTCGAGAACAACGACCGGTTGTTCCATTTGCCGCAGCTGTCCGGAGAATCGTGCGACACCCGGACAGCGGCGGCGTTTTCATGCGTATTCGATATAACCGGTGAACGACCTTGTTCGCGGACCTCGAGTAAGCGATCTTGCTAGGTTCTTCCCGGCGCGGCACCATGGAAACCGTGCAATATACGTCTCTGGACTCCAGGACCGCTCGTGAGAACCGCTGAGGTATCGGCGCAGTGACGGGATTTCGGGGATCCTTCCTGCGCTTTTCCGATGAGGCTGGGCAGCAGCAGGAGTTGATGCTCACCCCGGATCTGCAGCGCGTCACCATCGGCCGGTCGTCCCAGGCGGATCTGACGCTGTCCTGGGATGCGGAGGTATCGCGGCTGCACGCCGCCGTGGAATACCTTGGCGCGCAATGGACGATCATCGACGACGGCCTCTCGCGCAACGGCACCTTCATCAATGGCGAACGGCTGGTGGGCCGTCGGCGCCTGGCCCCCGGGGACCGGATCCGGATGGGCACCTCGCTGGTGGCGTTCCACGACTTCAGCGGCGTCGCCGACGATGCGACCCGCACCTCGACCGGCTCGTTCCCTACGCTGCGCTCGCTCACCGACACGCAGCGCTCGGTGCTGATCGCGCTGTGCCGCCCCTATAAGAACAATGCCGGATTCGCCACGCCCGCCTCGAATCAGCAGATCGCCGGCGAGCTGTTCCTGAGCGTGGATGCCATCAAAACCCATCTGCGCACGCTGTTCTCGAAGTTCGGGGTGGAGGATCTGCCGCAGAATCAGAAGCGGGTGCGCCTGGCCGGCCTGGCGCTGCAGAGCGGAATCATAGCCGACCGGGATTTGTAGGGCCGCGGTCTCGAGCTGTTCGCCGATTCCGCCCCCGGGTAGAACGTGTTCCAACTAGCCTGCGAGAACGCGTACTAACTTGGGAGGGCTCATGCGAGATGCGCTGCGGCGCAGGCTGCCTGGATCGCTACTGGTCATGGCGGTTTTGACGGCCGTGTGGATCGGTGCCGCCGGAACGGCCTCGGCGGATTACCCGGTCAATTACAACTTCTTCGGGGGCATCCCGAACGAGCTCGCGCATCCGGGTGGTTCGCTGCCGGGATCCAACGACTTCTCGTGCCGGCCCACCGCCGCACATCCGGACCCGGTCGTGCTGGTGCACGGCACCGGCGGCGGGGCGCAAACCAATTGGGGCACCTACGTGCCGCTGCTGGCCGACGCCGGGTACTGCGTCTACTCGCTGACCTACGGCGCCTACGACAATCTGCCCTGGCCCATCTCGGCGATCGGCGGCATGCGGCCCATCCAGGACAGTTCCGCGCAGCTGGGCGCGTTCGTGGACCGGGTGCTGGCGGCCACGGGGGCGGCGAAGGTCGATCTCGTCGCGCACTCGCAGGGCAATACGGTCGGCAACTACTTCATCAAGCGGCTCGGCGGGGAGACAAAGGTCGACAGGTTTGTCGCCCTGGCCGCGCCCTGGGTGGGCACGGCCGGTCCCATCGTCGATCCGATCCGCGCGTTCGCCCGGCGGTTCGGCGCGGAACCGGCAGTCGATGCGATGATCTCGGCCGGTATGTGCATCCCGTGCGGCCAGATGGCCGGGCAGTCGGAGTTCATGCGCGCGTTGAATGCCGACGGCGTCTACGATCCGCACGTCACCTACACCAATATCGAGACCCGCTACGACGAGCTGATCATCCCCTATACGGTCGGCCTGACACCCGGCCCGGGCGTGAACGAAATCCTGATCCAGAACGGATGCCCGGCGGACTACTCCGAGCACGCGGGCCTCGCCGGGGATGCCCGGGCGGCCGCGTACGCGCTGAACGCCCTGGATCCGGCCCACCCGGTGGCGGTACCCTGCCACTTCAGCGCACCCCTGGTCGGCGGATAGGTCCCTTCGCGTTCCGGCGGGGGTACGCCGAGACCGGTCAGAGCTGAGAAGCCTGCTGTTCGCTCTGGGCATAGCTGGGGTGGAAACGATTACGGCGTGGGTCACGTTATGCATGAATGAGGCGAGTTGTCGTCCGTCCGCAATAGGGTGGACGGACGGCGCTCGTGACCCCGGCCAACTAGAGTAGGAGGCGGGGGATGCAGCCCCAAGGCTTCATGGCAGGCTTGCGTTCAGTCGACTGAGCGCCGGATGCCGGAATGTCGGAGCAGGAGAGTGAGGGAGCGATGTTCGAGAGGTTTACCGACCGCGCGAGGCGTGTCGTTGTCCTGGCCCAAGAAGAGGCCCGGATGCTCAACCACAACTACATCGGGACCGAGCACATCCTGCTGGGACTGATTCACGAGGGTGAGGGCGTCGCGGCCAAGTCGCTGGAGTCGCTCGGCATCTCGCTGGAGGGCGTGCGCAGCCAGGTCGAGGAGATCATCGGGCAGGGCCAGCAGGCCCCGTCCGGGCATATCCCCTTCACCCCGCGCGCCAAGAAGGTGCTGGAGCTGAGCCTGCGTGAGGCGTTGCAGCTCGGCCACAACTACATCGGTACCGAGCACATCCTGCTCGGCCTGATCCGTGAGGGCGAGGGCGTGGCCGCCCAGGTGCTGGTTAAGCTCGGCGCCGACCTCAACCGTGTGCGTCAGCAGGTCATCCAGCTGCTCTCGGGCTACCAGGGTAAGGAGCCGGTGGAGTCGGGCTCGCGCGGCGAGTCGGGCACCCCGTCCACCTCGCTGGTGCTCGACCAGTTCGGCCGGAACCTGACCCAGGCCGCGCTCGAGGGCAAGCTCGACCCGGTCATCGGCCGGGCGAAGGAGATCGAGCGGGTCATGCAGGTGCTGTCCCGCCGCACCAAGAACAACCCGGTGCTGATCGGCGAGCCCGGTGTCGGTAAGACCGCCGTGGTCGAGGGCCTGGCCCAGGCCATCGTCAACGGCGAGGTCCCCGAGACCCTGAAGGATAAGCAGCTGTACACCCTCGACCTGGGTTCCCTGGTCGCGGGCAGCCGCTACCGCGGTGACTTCGAGGAGCGCCTGAAGAAGGTGCTCAAGGAGATCAACACCCGCGGCGACATCATCCTGTTCATCGACGAGTTGCACACGCTGGTCGGTGCGGGCGCGGCCGAGGGCGCGATCGACGCGGCCTCGATCCTCAAGCCCAAGCTGGCCCGCGGCGAGCTGCAGACGATCGGCGCCACCACCCTCGACGAGTACCGCAAGTACATCGAGAAGGATGCCGCCCTCGAGCGCCGGTTCCAGCCGGTGCAGGTGGGCGAGCCGACCGTCGAGCACACCATCAACATCCTCAAGGGCCTGCGCGACCGGTACGAGGCGCACCATCGCGTCTCGATCACCGACTCGGCGCTGGTCGCGGCCGCCACGCTGGCCGACCGCTACATCAACGACCGGTTCCTGCCGGATAAGGCGATCGACCTGATCGACGAGGCGGGCGCGCGCATGCGCATCCGCCGCATGACCGCGCCGCCGGACCTGCGTGAATTCGACGACAAGATCGCCGATGCGCGCCGGGAGAAGGAGTCCGCGATCGACGCGCAGGACTTCGAGAAGGCCGCGCGGCTGCGCGATAAGGAAAAGCAGCTGGTCGCCAAGCGGGCCGACCGCGAAAAGCAGTGGCGCTCCGGTGATCTGGACGTCGTGGCCGAGGTCGACGACGAGCAGATCGCGGAGGTGCTGACCAACTGGACCGGCATCCCGGTGTTCAAGCTCACCGAGGAGGAGACCACCCGTCTGCTCCGCATGGAGGACGAGATCCACAAGCGGATCATCGGCCAGGAGGATGCGGTCAAGGCGGTCTCCAAGGCCATCCGCCGCACCCGCGCCGGTCTGAAGGACCCCAAGCGTCCGTCGGGCTCGTTCATCTTCGCCGGCCCGTCCGGCGTCGGTAAGACCGAGCTGGCCAAGTCGCTGGCGAACTTCCTGTTCGGCGACGACGATGCGCTCATCCAGATCGACATGGGCGAGTTCCACGACCGCTTCACCGCCTCGCGGCTGTTCGGTGCCCCTCCGGGCTACGTCGGCTACGAGGAGGGCGGCCAGCTCACCGAGAAGGTGCGTCGCAAGCCGTTCTCGGTCGTGCTGTTCGACGAGATCGAGAAGGCCCACCAGGAGATCTACAACACCCTCCTGCAGGTCCTCGAGGACGGCCGCCTCACCGACGGCCAGGGTCGCACGGTCGACTTCAAGAACACCGTGCTGATCTTCACCTCGAACCTCGGTACCTCCGATATCTCGAAGGCCGTCGGCCTGGGCTTCACCCAGTCCAACGCCGAGGGCTCGAACTACGAGCGGATGAAGCTCAAGGTCAACGACGAGCTGAAGAAGCACTTCCGCCCCGAGTTCCTCAACCGCATCGACGACGTGATCGTCTTCCACCAGCTCACGACCGATCAGATCGTGCAGATGGTGGACCTGATGATCGACCGCGTCGGCAACCAGCTGCGGAACAAGGACATGGAGATGGAGCTGACCGATCAGGCCAAGAGCCTGCTCGCCAAGCGCGGCTTCGATCCGGTGCTGGGCGCTCGCCCGCTGCGCCGGACCATCCAGCGCGAGATCGAGGACCAGCTCTCGGAGAAGATCCTCTTCGGCGAGATCGGCCCCGGCCAGATCGTCGCGGTGGATGTCGAGGGCTGGGACGGCGAGGGTGCCGGCGAGGACGCGAAGTTCACCTTCGCCGGTCGCCCCAAGCCGGTCGTGCCGGTCGACGAGGAAGAGCCGGTGGCGGCGCTCGCCGGCGAGGCAGCCGCGTCCGGCGAGTAATCCGCACACGGTCACACGGCCCCCTTTCACAGATTGTGGAAGGGGGCCGTGGCGTGTGGACCCCCGGCGGGGGACAACGATTCGGAATAAATTCGGTAGCAAAATGGGGAGCCGTCGTCCATCGTCATTGACGAGGACGGCGAAAGGACCCCATGCTCACCGAGAATCAGACCGCCACGTTCGTGGCCGACGGCTTCGTGAAGGTGGAGCAGGCATTTCCGCGTGAGGTCGCCGACGCCGGACGGGAAATTCTGTGGCGGGCAACGGGTTGCGATCCGGACGACCCTTCCACCTGGACCGAGCCGGTGATCCGGCTGTGGGACCAGTCCGAGGAACCGTTCCGGGCGGCGGTGAATGCCCCGGCTCTGCACGAGGCATTCGACCAGTTGGTCGGGCCCGGGCGGTGGGCGCCGCGCAATTCGCTGGGGTCCTGGCCGATTCGCTTCCCCAGCGATCGGGAGCCCGGGGACGCCGGGTGGCATATCGACGCCAGCTTCGGAGATGACCCGAACGACTTCATGAGCTGGCGGATCAATCTCCGGTCCGAGGGGCGGGCGCTGCTCATGCTGTTCCTGTTCTCCGATGTGGAGGCCGACGACGCACCGACCCGGATCAGGATCGGTTCACATCTGCGGATGCCGCCGGTGCTGGCACCGTTCGGCGAGGCGGGAGTGACGATGACACATGACGGGATGCTCGAAACCTATGCCGCCACCGCCGACCTGCCGCAGGCACTGGCCACCGGACGGGCCGGGGACGTGTACCTGTGCCACCCCTTCCTCGTGCATGCGGCACAACCGAATCGGCACGGGCGGCCGAAGTTCATGGCCCAGCCGCCGTTGATACTGCACGAGCCGTGCGTGCTCGACCGCCCCGATGGCCAATACAGCCCGCTCGAGCGGGCGATCAGGCGTGGTCTCGGCACCGAGACCGCCACCGGCTGAACTGCTGTCGTCCCGGCGCGGCAGAATACCGCAGCGCTATCGGAGGCGGTCGAGGATGGGCTGGAAGGCCTCGGCCAGCGCGCCCGCCACGATCACCTCGTCGATGCCGTACTTGTCGTGACGGTATTCCAGGATCTCTGCCGCCTGGGCCGGATCGGCGGGCAGCAGGCCGAACGAGCCGATCTCGCGGAGCTGCGCGGGGCTCGGAACCTGCCAGCCCGGCGACGGGGCGAGCTCGTCTCCGATGCCGATGAGCTGTGTGGTGAACTTCAGGGGGCGATCGGTCGCCTCGCGCGCGATGGCGATCCTCGCGGCCACGTCGTCCTCGGTGGCCTCCGGGAGCAGGGCGGGCAGGATACGGTCGGCGACCTGTGCGGCGGCCGCCAGCATGCGGGGGCCCGAGGCGGCGATCATCACCGGCGGTGCGGGATCGACCGCCGCGCGGACGGCGGCCACGGTCTCGAGCACATGGGCGCGTCGCTGGGATGCCGAACCCCAGGCCTGTCCCAGCCGCTCGGCCTCCTGCTGCGCGTCGGGGCGGCCGATGCCGATGCCGAGTTCGAAGCGTCCGTCGGAAAGGAGTTGCAGCGCAGCGACTTCCCGGACCGTAGCGGCGGCGGACCGGAGCGGTGCGGCGAGCACGTTCGGGCGCACGCGCAGCGTGGTGGTCACCGCGGCGGCGGCCGCGAATGCGGGAAAGGGGGATGCGGTGCGCATCGTGTCCGGCATCAGGAGTGTGTGATAGCCCTGCCGCTCAGCGGTTTTGGCTATCTCCAGCCATCCGGTGCCCGACCAGGGCGCCTGCATTGTTCCGAATCGTATGGGCATTGAAGAGCCTCCGGCATGACGAAGTAGTAGTCCTGCTCACTGATCTAGTCGTGATTTTAGGTCAATCCGCTCGCCGTTTCGTCCGTCGCGTGACGTAGTTGCACTGCTGCTCGCAGGCGGACGATTCCGGGCCGGTCAAGGGGCAGGCTCGGGCTATGGAACTCGGATTGCAACTGTCCAACGTTGCCCTCACGACGCCCGCGGATCGCATCGGCCCGGCGGTGGTCGATGTCGTGACCACGGCGGAGCGGTCCGGATTCACGGCCATCACCGCCGCGGATCACCTGTGGCAGACCACCTGGCTGGGCGGCGTCGAGCAAAACATGCTGGAGGCGTACAGCGTGCTGTCGTTCGTCGCCGCGCATACCTCGCGGGTGTCGTTGCTGGCCGCGGTCTCCGGCGTGCACTATCGGCATCCCGCCATGCTCGGCAAGCTGGTGACCACGCTCGACGTGCTGTCCGGGGGGCGGGCCTGGCTCGGCATCGGTAGCGGGCAGTCCGCCGGCGACGTCGAGGGGTACGGTCTGCCGTTCCCGCCGCTGCGGCAGCGGTACGAGATGCTGGGCGAGGCAATCGAGATCTGCCTGCGCATGTGGACCGGCGCGGCCGGCTCCGACGAGCCGTTCACGGGCACGCACTATCGGGTGGAACGACCGCTCAACGTGCCGCAGAGCATCACCCGCCCGCATCCGCCCATCCTTATCGCCGGCGACGGCGAGCAGCGCACCTTGCCGCTGGTGGCCCGGTACGCCGACATGTGCAACCTGTGCCCCGGCCCGGCACTCCCGCACAAGCTGGATGTCTTGCGACGCTGCTGCGAGGAGATCGGACGCGACTACGACAGCATTCGCAAAACCTGCATGTTCGCCTTCGACGTCGGCCCCGGTGGCGAGCGTGCCGGTGCGTTGGTGGACGCGCTGGGCGGCTACGCCGAACTCGGCATCGACCTGATGATCGGCCGGGTCGAGGGGGTCGATGAACTGGAGCCCTTGCGGGTGATGGGCCGCGACGTGATACCGATGGTCGCCGATCTCTGATTACTGCCAGCCTGGGCGAACCAGGCCCGATTCGTAGGCCATCACGACCAGTTGGGTGCGGTCGCGGGCGCTGAGCTTCAACAGGATTCGGCTGACATGGGTGCGGGCGGTGGCGGGGCTCAGGAACAGCCGCGCGGCGATCTCGGCGTTGGTCAGCCCTTCGGCGACGAGGGTCATCACCTCGCGCTCACGATCGGTCAGCTCGGTCAGTTCCGCGGACGGTCCGGGCTTTGCGCGGGAGGCGAATTCGGCGACCAGGCGTCGAGTGACGCTGGGGGACAACAGCGCATCGCCCCCGGCCACCACCCGCACCGCCTTCACCAGATCCGCGGGCTCGGTGTGTTTTACCAGGAATCCCGTTGCGCCCGAACGCATGGCCTCAAAGACGTACTCGTCCAGTTCGAAGGTCGTCAGCACAACTACCCTGACCCCCGCCAGCGCGGGGTCCGCGGCGATCGCCCGGGTGGCGGCCAGCCCGTCCAGCACCGGCATCCGGATATCCATCAGCACCACATCCGGCCCGAGCTCCCGGCACATCCGCACCGCCTGCTCGCCGTCGGCGGCCTCCCCGACCACCTCGATGCCCTCCTGCGCGGCCAGCAGCGCCGCAAACCCACCCCGCACCAGCGCCTGATCATCCGCCACTAGGACACGAATACTGTCATCGGGGTTCATCGGGGCTCCTGAGGGATGGGGAGGCGGGCGGTGACTCGGAAGCCGCCGGTGTGCAGCGGTGTTGCGGAAAGGTCTCCGCCCAGGGCGTGGGCGCGTTCGGCCATACCCGGAATGCCGTTTCCGCCCGGGGTTGTGGATGGTTGTGGAGCATTCGGCGGGGCCGTGTTTTCGACGGTGAGATGTAACTCGCCGGGGGAATAATCCACGCCGACAACGGTTTCCGATCCGGGGGCGTGGCGAAGCGCATTGGTCAGCGATTCCTGCACGATGCGGGCCGCGGCCACGTCGAGCACCGCGGGCAGGCGGCAGGGCGCGCCATTGACCTGTGCCCGCACCGTCAGCCCCGCGGCCCGGGCGGGTTCCAGCAGTGCGTCCAGATCGCTCACGCGAACCGTCGGACTCGTCGGCGCCGCAACGGGTTCGGTGCCCGCGCGGAAGGACCGCAGCAGGGCATGTACCTCGCCGAGCGCATCGCGGCTGGCCGCCTTGATCGCCGCCAGTGCGGTTGCCGCCTGCTCGGGCTGGCGGTCCAGCAGCTCCAGCGCCACCGAGGATTGCACATTGATCAGCGAGAGGCTGTGCGCGAGCACATCATGCAATTCCCGGGCGATCGCCAGGCGCTCCTGGGTCGCGCGCTGTTCGCGTTGCGCCTCCTCGTGGGCCAGCTCGACCTGCCGGTTGCGGCGTGCGTCCTCGGCGTGCTGGCGTCGTACGGCGAACATCGCATTCCGCTGCCGCATCCCCTCGGCCAGCGCGACCAGTACCGAGAGCCAGGCCAGCAACCCGAGGATCTGCCAGTAGTTGGTCGGGTGCCCCCGGATCGCCGGTGCCGGCCACACCATCAGCAGATAGCCGATCGGTACGACCGGATAGGTACGCCAGCGCGAGCCGCGCATGCCGGCGGACAGGAATGCGACGGCCAGGGCGATGAAGACCGGGCCGTATCCGAAGCCCGCGAGCAGATAGGTCAGCGTGATGGCGAGTACGCCGATCAGCACCGCCCAGGGGTGTGCTCGCCGCAGCAGGAGCAGTAGTGGACCGGCGATCAGCAGTGCGTAGCCGAACGCGTTCAATGCCCGCGATCCGGTCTCGTGCCAATACTGATTCGCCGCGTGCCCGGCGACCACCTGGATGAACGCGATGATCGGCACCAGCAGCAGACCCCTGCGGCGTGGACGCGTGTGCGAGTGAACCATCGACACAGCGCGCATCGCGCACGGCGGAGCCGAGCGCCAGCGAGGTGGAGGCGTGTGTGATGCCACCTTCGAACGGTAACGCCGCTTCGCCGGAAATGACCCCTGTATCTACCCACCCCGCCGATTCCGCAAGCTCCATCGGCTTACCGTCCCCGATGCACCGCGAATTACGTCCGGATACGTACGCCCGATCGAGCCGGGCGGCGGATGTGTCCTGCGGGGTAGTGGGCGGATTCTCAATGGCATAGCAAGACCTCGTCCACACCGCACACTCGATCGGAAGAGACCGATATGCCTGTCCAGCGACGCCACGTACTCCACAACCTGTACGCGACAGCATCCGAGGCGACATCGTGATGAACGATTCGAAAGTCGACCACGGCGATCGCGGGCCTGCCGTGGTCACGCAGGCACCCGTCGTATCACCCGAGCTCGATCCGGCGCCTGCGGTCGTGCGCACCGAGGCGCTGACCAAACGCTACGGCGACCAGATCGCCGTGGACGCCGTCGATATGACGGTGCACCGCGGCGAGATCTACGGCTTCCTGGGCCCCAACGGCGCCGGCAAGACCACCACGCTGCGCATGCTGGTCGGGCTGATCCGTCCGAGCTCCGGCACCGCGACGGTGCTGGGCAGGCGGCCCGGCGATCCGCAGGTCCTGCGCCGCCTCGGGGTGCTGATCGAGGGCCCGGGCTTCTATCCGTATCTGTCCGGCCGCGACAACCTGCGTGTGCTGGCCCGCTATCGGGGCTGCACCCGCGACGACGTCGAGGATGCCCTGCGGCGCGTGGACCTGTCCGCGCGCGGCGCCGACCGCTTCCGCACGTACTCCCTGGGGATGAAGCAGCGACTGGGGGTGGCCGCGGCGCTGCTGGGCCGCCCGGACCTGCTGATCCTCGATGAACCCACCAACGGGCTCGATCCGGCCGGAATGGCCGAGATGCGCGAGCTCATCCTCGGTTTGGCCGCCGACGGGCACACCGTCGTGCTGTCCTCTCACCTGCTCAGTGAGGTGCAGGAGATCTGTGACCGCGTCGGCGTCATCTCGCAGGGGCGCCTGCTTGTGCAGTCCACCGTGAGCGAATTACGGGGCACGGCAACCCTTTTCCTGCGAGCGGAGCCGGTGGAGCTGGCCTTCCCGGCGGTCTGCGCCGTGGTGGGCGAACGATCCGCACTGCTGACCGCCGCCGGCATCAGAGTCGATGCCGGTGTGGCAACGGCGCCGAAGGTGGCGCGTGCGGTGATCGAGGCGGGCGCGGATCTGCTCGAGTTGCGCACCGACGAAAGATCACTGGAGGAAGTATTTTTCGAGCTTACTAAGCAGGAGAGTCTGTCATGACGGATCTGATGCATTGTGTACGAGCGGAATTCGAACGGCTGCGAAAATGGCCGGCGTTCTGGATCATCCTGGGCGCCTGGATCGTGCTGAACCTCGTCTTCGCCTATCTGTTCAACTATCTCGCCTATGCCACGGGCTCGGCCACGCGCATGTCCGATGGCGTACCGCGCAGCGTGCTCCTGCAGCAGATGTTGCCCGCGGCGGTGCCCGAGGTGTTCACCCAGGGCATGGCGATGTTCGGCGGGGCACTGATGCTGGTGCTGGGTGCCCTGGTGACCGGCAGCGGATACGGGTGGGGAAGCTGGAAAACCGTTCTCACGCAAGGGCCGTCGCGGATCCGGGTGATCGGCGGGACGGTGCTGGCGCTGGTGGGGGTCGTCGTGGGGCTGGTGCTGACCGCGTTCGTGGTCGACACCGGGGTGGCCGCGCTCATCGGCGCGGTGCAGCATCAATCGCTGGCTCTGCCCGGGATCGGGCAGCTACTGCTGGGAATCATCACGGGCACAGTGATTCTCGCGATGTGGACGCTGGCGGGCGCGCTGATCGGGGTGCTGGCCCGCGGGCCCGCGCTGGCCGTGGGCCTCGGGCTGGTCTGGGTGCTGGTGGTGGAGAATCTGCTGCGCGGCGTCGCGGCCATCTTCTCGCCGATCCGCCCGATCACCGATCATCTGCCGGGGACTGCCGCCGGATCGCTTGCGGGCGCGATGCGCTCGGTCAAGAGCGCCACGACCCCGGGGGTGCTCGACATCCTGTCCCGTCCCGCGTCGTTCGTATTGCTCGCGGCCTATATCGCGGTGTTTACCGCGGGGACGGTGTGGTTGATCCATCGCCGCGACATTGCCTGAACCGCACCGATATCGACCGCCGACGGGACACCGTCGGCGGTCCTGCGCTGTCGGTCGCCGCGGGCGAGTACGTTCGTGGTCGGACGGCGACATATTCCAACTCCGAAAGGACAGTGATGCCAACACGTAGCGCACGCACCGCATGGAGCGGAGGCCTGCAGGACGGCTCGGGCCAGGTCGAGTTGGCCAGCTCCGGCGCCGGCAAGTTCGACGTGTCGTTCCCCAAGCGCACCGCCGACACCGCTGACGGCGCGACCAGCCCGGAGGAGCTGATCGCGGCCGCGCACTCCTCCTGCTATGCGATGGCGTTGTCGGGGCAGATCGGTAGTGCCGGCGGCACCGTGCGGAGCCTCGAGGTCAACGCCGATGTCACCCTCGGGCCGGATCCCGCGGGCGGATTCCACCTCAGCACCATCAAGCTGACCGTCCGCGGCAGGGTCGACGGCATCGACGCGGCGGGTTTCCAGACCGCCGCCGAGGCCGCCAAGGCCGGATGCCCGATCAGCAAGGCGCTGGCCGGGGTGGAGAATATCGAGCTGGATGCCGCGCTCGAGTCCTGACGCAGCACACCACAAGCCGGGTGAAGGGGCCGTATCCCTTCACCCGGCTTCGTCGTTCGGGCGTGCTGATTCGTCATTCCGGCATGCTTTTGGCCGGAATCCACCGTGAGATCCCGGCCAAAAACGCGCCGGGATGACGGGGTTCGCTCAGTTCGTCTTCGCGGCGACGTCGATCACGACCTCGAACTCGAGCAGCGACGCCCCGGTCGACACCGGCTTACGGGACGGGTCGCCCGCATGCGCCTCCTTGGCCGGACCGTCCCGCCATGCGGCGAAGGACTCCTCGGAATCCCACTGCGTGACAACGAAGTACCGATTGTCTCCGGCGACCGGGCGCAGTAGCTGGAACCCCAGGAAGCCGGGCGAACTATCCACCGCATGGGCGCGATGGGCGAACCGCTTCTCCAGCTCGGGTCCCGCGCCCTCGGGCACCTCGATCGCATTGATCTTTACAACAGCCATGGGTTCAGAGTAGGGGATGGCGAGCCGGCGGAGCTTGCGGAGTCGGCGGGGTGGGTAGGCGCAGGCGATGGGCGCTACTTCCGCAGCACGTGCCGTCCGATGGCCCACTTGTGCACCTCGGTCGGGCCGTCGTACAGGCGGAAGGCGCGCATATCCCGGAAGATCATCTCCACGACCGTCTCATCGCTGATGCCGATGCCGCCCAGCACCTGTACACAGCGGTCGGCGACCTTGAAAAGCTCTTCGGACACATAGGATTTGGCCATCGAGCTCTCGTGTCGCGCCTTGTGCCCGTTATCCATCAGCCAGCAGGCGTGCCAGATCGTCAGCCGACATTGGTGCAGCGCGATCTCGTTGTCCGCCAACATGAACGACACGCCCTCATGCTCCCCGATGGACTTGCCGAAGGCGGTGCGGGTGCGGGCGTAGTCGACGGCGATGCTGTGGGCCCGCTCGGCCGCGCCGAGCCAGCGCATGCAGTGGGTCAGGCGCGCGGGCGCCAGCCGCAGCTGTGCGTACCGCAGTGCCTGGCCGGTCTCGCCGATGACAGATTCCCTTGTCAGCGTGAGGTTTTCGAATCGCACCACGCCGTGCCCGCCGACGTAGTTGCGGTCCATGGTGTTCATGGTGCGTTCGATGACGATGCCCGCGCTATCGCCCTCGGTCAGGAACAGCGTCGGGCCCGGCTGAAGTCCGGCGGCGGCCAGATGCTCGTTCTCGTCGAGGCGGGCCATGATGATCCAGGTCTTCGCCCCGTCCGCGCCGGTGATGAGCCATTTGTGGCCGTTGACGGTGAAATTCTCCCCGTCGAAGGTGGCGGTGGTGGCCAGCTGGCCCGGATCGGAGCCGGCGCCGCCCGGCTCGGTCATCGCGAAGACCGAACGCTGGTGGCCGGTGATCACCGGCATCAGGTAGCGGTCGATCTGGTCGGCATTCGCCACCTTGGACAGCAGGAACATGTTGCCCTCATCGGGCGCGGCGCAGTTCATCGCGACCGGGCCGAGGGTGGACCAGCCGGCGGCCTCATACAGCACCGCCTGCTCGAGATGGGACAGGCCGCGCCCGCCCAGCTCGACCGGCGCCTGCACGGTCAGCAGCTTCTCCGCCCGTGCCAGCTCGACCATTTCCTGGCGCAGCTCATCGGTGGGCCCGTGTGAGGTCAGCCGCGGATCGCGCTCGTAGGGAACGATCTTGTCGATGACGAACCGGCGCACCCGATCGCGTTCGGCGGCGAGGTCGGCGGGAATCGAGAAGTCGATCATTCGATGGTCACCTTCGTTCGGGAAACACGGCGTCAGCTGGTCGGCTCAGGCCGCTCGGCGGGCACAGCCGAGCATACGACGCGCGCCGAATCAGACTGAAGGCACCCGACATCAAATGCCGCTAGGCGAGGACTGCGCGGAGGAAAGCGGAGACCTCGGCGCGGTAGGCCTCGGGCTGGTCGTCATGCACGAGGTGCCCGGCATCGGGGATGAGTACGTGCCGGGCGTGCGGATTGACCTGCGCCATGCGGCGCATCTGGCCGGGCGGAGTGATGGTGTGCTCGCCCTCGAGCAGCAGGGCCGGCGCCCGCACGGACTCCCATTCGGTCCAGAAGTCGCGGGCGCCCCATTCCTCGGAGATATCGCGGAAAGTCGTTACGGCGCCGTGCAATCGGTAACCGTCCGGGCCGCGGGTGAACGAGTCCAGGAAGTAGCGCCCGGCCACCGGGCCGAAGAATTCCAGCACCGCATCGTCGTCCGGGAACGGCTGCGGCCACGCCGCGATCATCTCGGCCCAGTCGCGCGCGGTCCGCCCGCGGAAGTCCGGCGCCATATCCTCCACGACCAGCGCACGCACCCGTTCGGGATACCGCGCGGCGAGCATCCAGCCGTGCAGCCCGCCCATGGAATGGCCGATCACCACCATCGGCTCGGTAATCGCGGCGGTGGCCGCGGCGAGATCCGCCACGAAGGCCTCGGTGCTCAGCTCCGGCGGCGCCGGCCGGCCGTGCCCGGCCGCGTCGAAGGCGTAGGGCCGCCCGAAGGCCCGCAGCCAGTCGAGTTGCCCGCGCCACGTGCGCGCGCTACCCATGAGGCCGTGCAGCAGCAGAATAGGTACACCCGTACCACCGTCGTCGATCACCATCGCCTCTCGACGATACGGGTCCGGTACCGCCCGGGAACGTCGTGGTTCGGGTGTCAGGGTGTGCGGTGCGGCCAACCCCGGGCGACATGCGGATGAGGTGCCATAGGATGTTGACGTATGAGGGAGATAGCAGCATGAGTTCGGAATTGCACGTCGATGTCTCCGCCGGGGTAGCCGTCCTCACGCTCAACCGTCCCGCGCAGCAGAATGCCCTCACCCCCGCGCTGTCCGCGGAGCTCGGCGCCGCGCTGCGCCGGTGTGATACCGAGGATGCCATCCGGGCGGTGGTTCTCACCGGCACGCCGCCGGCCTTCTGCGCCGGGGCCGACCTGTCCAATCGGGTCGGGGATGTCAGCGGCACCATTGATCCGCCGCCGTGGCGGGTGCGTAAACCGGTGATCGCGGCGGTCAACGGCCATGCCGTCGGCATCGGGCTGGCGCTGGCGCTGCAGTGCGACCTGCGCTATATGGCCCGCGATGCGGTCTACGGACTCAACCAGGTGCGCCGCGCGGTGATGGCCGACGGCTATGCGCACTGGACGCTGCCGCGGCTGGTCGGCATGGCCCATGCCGCCGACATCATGCTCACCGGCCGCACCTTCGACGGCGAGGAGGCCAAGGCCATGGGGCTGGCCAACAATTGCCTGCACGCCTCCGAGGTGTTGCCGACCGCCCTGGCCGTCGCCCAGGACATCGCGGGCGGATCGGCTCCGCTGCCCGTCGCGCTGTCCAAGCGGCTGCTGTGGGAGGGACTGGGTATGACCCCGGAGGCGGTCGGCCAGCTCGAGGCCGAGCTGAATACCTACGTCGTCAAGAGCGTCGACGGCGGCGAGGGCATGGCCGCCTTCCGCGACCGCCGCCAGCCCCGGTGGACCGGCAGTATCAGCAGCGACTGGCCTGCGTGGGGGGATCCGGCCACAGCGGAGCGCCCGGGCCTCGATTAATGCCCTCCGACGAGGATCATCAGGTAGATCACCGCGACGATGACCATGAGTATGGTCCCGATGACCCCGAGGGTATATCCGACCACCACCTGCGAACGCCCGCCGAACGCGCCGCCGGACCGCTCGATCTGATCCAGGGCACGCTTGCCCATCGCCCAGGCGATCGGACCCAATGCGCCGCAACAGAACACGCTCAGGGCGCCGAGTAGCAGCACGGTCGTCGCGTGCGGATGCTCGACCGGCTGACCGATCGGTTCCTCGGGCAGATCCCCGTAAAAGGGAAAGGGATCCTGGTTCCACATGGACACACCCCGAGTTTACTGGGGTAGCTGGAGGAAAGCGCGTTGACGCGCAGGGCTTTACGCCCGGCGCTGGCGGGCGATATCGGCGAGCACGACGCCCGCGGCCACCGAGGCGTTCAGCGATTCGACCGGCCCGGCCATCGGGATGCTCAGGATCGAATCGCAGTTCTCGCGCACGAGCCGGGACAGGCCCTTACCCTCCGAGCCGACCACCACGACCGTCGGTATGGTGCCGTCGAATTCGTCGAGGGTGGTATCTCCGCCCGCATCCAGGCCGATGACCTGCACGCCGCTGGCTGCCCAATCCTTGAGCGTGCGAGTCAGATTGGTCGCCCGCGCGACGCGCAGCCGGGCCGCGGCGCCGGCGCTGGTCCGCCAGGCCACCGCGGTGACGCTGGCGCTGCGCCGCTGCGGAATGACCACGCCATGGCCGCCGAAGGCGGCGACCGAGCGGATCACCGCGCCGAGGTTGCGCGGATCGGTGATATTGTCCAGCGCCACCAGCAGCGCGGGTTCGGCGCTGCCACGGAGGGATTCGAGCAGATCGTCGGGATGGGCGTAGCGGTACGCCGGCACCTGCAGGGCCACGCCCTGATGTAATCCGTTGGAGCTCAGCCGATCCAGATCGGTGCGTGGCACCTCCAGGATCGAGATCCCGGCGTCGGCGGCGCGCTGCACCGATTCGGTGAGCCGCTCGTCGCTCTCGGTGCCCACCGCGACATACAGTGCGGTCGCGGGGACGTCGGCGCGCAGGCACTCCACCACCGGATTGCGGCCCAGCACCAGCTCGGGGGCGTCCTCGTTACGGCGTCCGGCGGCCCGGCCCGCGGGGACGCGGCCCGCGGTCTTCGCCGCGGCCCTGGCCGCCGCGGCCGCCTTCTTGTGTGCGGGATGGTACGTCCGGTCGACCGCCTTCGGGGTCGACCCCTTGGCCTCGAGCCCGCGGCGGCGCTGACCGCCGGATCCGACCGTCTGCCCCTTCTTGGTGCCGCCCTTGCGAATCGCGCCGCGTCGCTGTGAATTGCCTGCCATCAGTTCGCCCTTCCTACTCGGGGGGACACCAGCGACCATTCGGGGCCGTCGGGTGTATCGGTGACCTCGACGCCGGCCGCCTGCAGCCGGTCGCGCACCGCATCGGCCCCGGCCCAGTCCTTCTCTGCCCGGGCCTGCTGGCGTCGGTCGAGTTCGGCCCGCACCAGCACCTCCAGCGCATCGGTTGCCGTGGAGGAGTCCCGGGTGCCGGCCCAGTGCGGGTCGAGCGGATCCACGCCGAGGATGCCGAGCATGGCGCGGACCTGGCCCGCCAGCTCGCGCGCGGTATCGCCCGAGCCGGCCTCGAGGGCCTTGTTGCCCTCGTGCACGACGCGGTGAATTTCGGCCAGTGCCTTGGGAATTCCCAGATTGTCGTCCAGTGCCTCGGCGAAGGCGTCGGTCCACTTGCCGACGGGGACCTCGCCCAGGCGCTCGGTGGCCCGCCCCACGAACGCCTCGAGCCGCTGATAGGTCGACGCGGCATCGCGCAGGGCCTGATCGGAGTACTCCAGCATCGAGCTGTAGTGCGCGCTGCCCAGGTAGAACCGAAGTTCCACGGCCCGAACGCCTTCGAGCACGCTCGGCACGGCCAGGGTATTGCCGAGCGACTTGGACATCTTCTCCCCGCCCAGGGTCACCCAGCCGTTGTGCAGCCAGTAGCGCGCGAAACCGTCACCGGCGGCGCGGGATTGAGCGATCTCGTTCTCATGGTGCGGGAACACCAGATCCATACCGCCGCAATGGATGTCGAATTCGGGGCCGAGGTAGAACTCGGCCATCGCCGAGCATTCCAGATGCCAGCCGGGACGGCCCGGACCCCACGGCGACGGCCAGGTCGGCTCGCCGGGCTTGGCGGCCTTCCACAGCGTGAAGTCGCGGGGGTCGTGCTTGCCCTCCCCGGCGCTCTCGCCCTGATGCACATCGTCGAGCCTATGACCCGACAGCGCACCGTACTCGGGGAAGCTGCGCACATCGAAATACACGTTGCCGGCCGAGGGGTAGGCGTGGCCGCGATCGATCAGCCGCTGCATCATCTCGACCATCTGGGTGACATGCCCGGTCGCGCGCGGTTCCACCGACGGCGGCAGCACACCGAGCGCGGCATATGCGCGGTCGAAGGCGCGCTCGTGCGTGGTGGCCCACTCCCACCAGGGGCGGCCCGCGGCGGCGGCCTTGTTCAGGATCTTGTCGTCGATATCGGTGACGTTGCGGGCGAAGGCCACGTCGAAACCGCCCGCGAGGAGCCAGCGACGCAGGACGTCGAATGCGACGCCGCTGCGGACGTGTCCGATATGGGGTTCCCCCTGCACGGTGGCGCCACAGAGGTATATCGACGCTCGGCCGGGGACCAGCGGCGTGAAATCACGCAGGGTCCGCGTCGCGGTGTCGAACAGGCGCAGAGTCACGACCAGCCATCCTACTGTCAGGGATATTGCGGGAGTACGGGGGCGGTGCCGGGACGCGAACGGTATCCGGCAGCTCAGGGCTACTGCGGCTGGTTACTACAACACAGCAGCGCGGTGGCGACCGCGGCTATACCCTCGCCGCGGCCGGTGAGCCCCAGACCGTCGGTGGTCGTACCGGATACCGAAACCGGCGCACCCAGCAATTCTCCCAGCACCCGCTGTGCCTCGCCACGCCGCGGACCGATCTTGGGCCGGTTCCCAATCACCTGCACCGCGGCGTTGGCAACGGAAAAGCCGGCCTCGTCGAGCAGCCGCCGGACCTCTCTCAACATGTCCGCACCGGACACGCCCGCCCATTCCGGCCGCCCGGTGCCGAAGACGGCGCCGACATCGCCCAGGCCCGCCGCGGACAACAGCGCATCGCACAGCGCGTGGGCGGCGACGTCGCCGTCGGAATGGCCGGCGCACCCGCTCTCGCTCTCGAACAGCAGCCCGGCCATCCAGCAGGGGCGCCCGGGTTCGATCGGGTGCACGTCGCTGCCGATGCCTACCCGCATCGGGGATGGTGGGCTGGCGGAGCCGGCGGGGTGGGTGAATTCGATGGAGGGATCGGTCACCGCGCGGCTTCCGTGCTCAGCACATCCCGATCGGCGAGCAGCGCGCAGGCAAGGCGCAGATCCAGCGGAGTGGTGATCTTGAAGGCCAGGGGATCCCCTGGAATCACGCGCACGCGCGCGCCGAACATCTCTACCAGGCCGGCATCGTCGGTCGCCCGCATCCCGGCGGCATAGGCCTCGCGCAGCAGTCGCGCCTGGAATCCCTGCGGGGTCTGAATCGCACGCAACCCGGCGCGGTCGGGGGTGCCGGTGACATCGCCCTGCGCGTCGACCGACTTGATCGTGTCGGTGACCGCGAGGCCGGGCACGACGGCCCGATGACCGGCCCGCAGCTCGGCCACCACCCGCGCGATCATCGAGGGCGGTGTCAGGGCGCGGGCCGCATCGTGCACCAGGAAATGGGACGCCTGCGGCGCGGCGGCGATTCCGGCACGCACCGAATCGGTGCGCTCATCGCCGCCGGCGACCACGCTTACCGGCACCGGGGATGGTGGGCATGCCAGTCCAGCGCGATCCGAAAGCAGGCATTGCGCCTCGCCGATGAGCTCGGCGGGCGCCATGATCACGATATGGTCCACGACCCCGGACGCGATCAGACCGTCAACTGCGAGTGTGAGCATGGGCGTGCCACCGACCGAGACGAAGGCCTTGGGTATGGATTCACCCAGGCGTACGCCTTGGCCGGCGGCAGGCACCAACGCCACAACACGACTGACGTCGTGTGCACCGGTCACTGTCAGGAGGCCGCTGCGAGAACCTCGTCGAGCAGGGTCTCTGCCTTGACGTCGTCGGTGCCCTCGGCAAGGGCGAGTTCACCGACGAGGATCTGGCGAGCCTTGGCGAGCATGCGCTTCTCGCCGGCGGACAGGCCGCGGTCCTGTTCGCGACGCCACAGGTCGCGTACGACCTCGGCCACCTTGTTCACATCGCCGGAGGCGAGCTTCTCCAGGTTGGCCTTGTAGCGGCGAGACCAGTTCGTCGGCTCCTCGGTATGCGGCGCACGCAGTACCTGGAAGACCTTGTCGAGACCTTCCTGGCCTACGACGTCGCGGACGCCGACGTACTCCGCATTTTCGGCGGGAACGCGGACGGTGAGATCGCCTTGGGCGACCTTAAGGACCAGATACTCTTTCTGCACGCCCTTGATGGTGCGAGTCTCGATTGCTTCGATCAACGCCGCTCCGTGGTGGGGGTAAACGACGGTGTCTCCGACCTTAAAAATCATGTGTCCCGTGCCCCTTTCGATGGTTCCAGTTTAACATGCGACTCGGTAACGGCGCGATCAACGACGCAGGTCAGGGCCACAACAGCGTGGCGGTGGGGGTTGACAGAACGAAACTGACGTGCATCCTGTTGTGCCAGAACGAGTTACGACCGAGTGGTTTCGCGGCGGAGGTGTCGCAGATATCCGGAGGGGCCCTGACGATCCGCGCGCCGGGTCAACTATTAGGCTGCGCACTACTACTCTGCATAGTGGAGGAGCCGGTCGACATGGAGGGACAACCCGTGACTGCCCTGAAAGCCACCACCGCGTCCAAGGCGGCCCGTAGCGCCGTGCGGCGCAGTGCTGTTGCAGTTGCCGCGCTCGCCGCTGGTGCGGCGCTCGCGCTGTCGGGCTGCAGCGCCGGTCAGATCTCGCAGACCGCCCAGGAGGTCTCGGCGGTGAACGGCAATAGCGTCAACGTCGGCGCCGTTGCCCTGCGCGACGTGCGGATTCTGCTGCCGCAGTCCGAGGAGTACACCAACGCCAAGGGCGGTAAGGCACTACTCGCCTTCAGCGCGATCAACGCCGGGCCCGCGCAGACCGACGAGCTCAGCAGCATCACCACCGATCTGGGCACCGTGACGATCACCCCGTCCGACGCCACGCTGGCCCCGGGCCGGACTCTGGTCGCAGGTGGTCCGCAGGCCGTGCGTCAGAGCGCTCCGACCAGTAGCGCAGCCCCCACCAGCAGCGCCGCGCCGACAAGTAGCTCCGCGCCGACGAGCAGCTCCGCGCCGCAGGCCGCCACGTCGGCCCCGAAGCCCGCCGCGTCGGGAGCCGAGCCGATCCTGGTCGAGATCGACGGCCTGACCAAGGACATCACTCCCGGCCTGACCTACCCGGTGACCTTCAACTTCAAGGAAGCCGGCACGGTCCTGGTCAACATCCCGGTCGACGCCAATTCCGCCGTTCGTAAATAGGGCTGAACACACGGCTGTCAATACCTCTGAACGGCGGACTCCGGCGGGGTACGCGGACTCTGTCGGAGTCGATGCTGGGGTCCTTGGCCTCCGCTTCGCTCCGGCAGCGCGGCCCTATTAACCCCGGTCTTTCCCTCCTCCGCTCAGTCGCTGCGCTCCTTCGCTCCGTCAGTCCAGGCCCGGGGCGGGCCGCGCTAGGCTGCGCACGTGGTCAAGGTGAAATCGCTGTACCGCTGTTCCGCGTGTTCGCACGAGGTCGCCAAGTGGGTGGGTCGCTGCCCGGGCTGCGGCGAATGGGGTTCCATCGACGAAACAGCCTCCGCACCCTCGGGCGTGTCGCCCGCCCGGCGCGCGCTGCTTCCCTCCACGGCCGCGGTGCCGATCTCCACCATCGACTCGCAGACCACCCTCGCTCGCTCGACGGGCGTGAGCGAGCTGGACCGGGTGCTGGGCGGCGGTGTCGTTCCCGGATCGGTGGTGCTGCTGTCCGGCGAACCGGGTGTCGGCAAGTCGACCCTGCTACTCGAGGTGGCACATCGGTGGGCGCGCCAGCGCGACGAGCGGGCGCTGTATGTGACCGCCGAGGAATCGGCCGGACAGGTGCGGCTGCGGGCCGACCGCACCGGCGCGGTGCACGACCGGGTCTATCTCGCCGCCGAATCGGATCTGGCCACCATTCTCGGGCATGTCGAGCAGGTTCGGCCCTCGCTGCTGGTGGTCGACTCGGTGCAGACCATGCTGGCCGCCGACGCGGACGGGGTGATCGGCGGGGTGACCCAGGTGCGCGCGGTGACCGCGGCGCTGACCTCGCTGGCGAAGGTCAGCGGTATCGCGGTGCTGCTGGTCGGGCACGTCACCAAGGACGGCACCGTGGCCGGGCCGCGCACCCTGGAACATCTCGTGGATGTGGTGCTGCAGTTCGAGGGGGACAAGCATTCCTCGCTGCGCATGGTGCGCGGGCTGAAGAATCGCTTCGGCAGTGCCGACGAGGTCGGCTGCTTCGAACTGCACGACGACGGAATCGCCTGTGTGTCCGACCCGTCCGGGCTGTTCCTGCATCACCGCGCCGATCCGGTATCCGGCACCGCGATCACCGTGGCGATGGACGGCAAGCGTCCGCTGCTCGGCGAGGTGCAGGGGCTCACCGTCGGCACCTCTGCGCCCGCGCCGCGGCGCGCGGTCAGCGGCCTGGACTACAACCGGGTCTCGATGGTGCTGGCGGTGCTGCAGAGCCGGTGCGGTATCTCCCTGTCCAAGCACGACGTCTATGCGGCCACCGTCGGCGGCATGCGGCTGACCGAACCGGCCGCCGATCTGGCCATCGCCCTGGCCATTACGGGTGCCGCGCGCGGGACGGCGCTGCCCAGCGGCATGGTGATCCTCGGCGAGGTCGGCCTGGCCGGTGAGGTGCGGCGCGTTACGGGGATCGGGCGTCGCCTCGCCGAGGCCGAGCGGCTAGGTTTCACACAGGCGCTGGTGCCGCCGGGGGTGGACACCTCCGGGCTCAGCATGAGAGTGCGTGAGGTGACCGATGTCCAGGCGGCGGTCACGTCGAGTGGTCTGAGGAAGCAGGGGGGTCAATGAATCCGGGCCGTTGGGTCAGCAATCTGCTCGGCAAGTCGACTGCGAGCGCGCAGCGGCCGAATTGGGCTATCGGACAGGTGGATAGCGATCATTACCGGCTGCGTGAGGTGGTCTCACGGCTGGTTCCGGGCACCGATCTGCGCGACGGCATCGACCGCATCCTGCGCGCCGGCACCGGTGCGCTGATCGTGCTCGGCCACGATGAGGTGGTCGAGGGAATCTGCGACGGCGGGTTCGAGCTGGATATCGACTTCTCCTCGACGCGGCTGCGAGAGCTGTCGAAAATGGACGGCGCCGTGGTGCTTTCGACCGATGGCCGGCATATCCTGCGGGCCAATGTCCATCTGGTCCCGGATCCGGGGCTGCCCACGGTGGAATCGGGCACCCGGCACAAGGCCGCAGAGCGCACCGCCGCCCAGACCGGCCATCCCGTGGTGTCGGTGAGCAGCTCGACCGGGATCGTGACGGTGTACCTCAACGGCCTACGGCATCTGGTCCAGCCCTCCCAGGCGATCCTGTCCCGGGCCAACCAGGCGATGGGAACGCTGGAGCGCTATTGCTCGCGGCTGGACGAGGCGACCCGGCAGCTGTCGATCGTCGAGCTGGAGGACTTCGCGACCCTGCGCGATGTGCTGTCCGTCGTGCACTGCCTCGAGCTGGTGCGCCGCATCGGCCGCGAGATCGATTCCGATGTCGGCGAACTCGGTGTCGACGGCCGCCAGCTGGCCCTGCAGCTCGCGGAGCTGGTGGGTGAGACCGATACGCTGCGGCGGTTGATCGTGCGCGACTATCTGCGGGCGCATCCGGTGGACGACGCCCATATAGACGCCGCCCTGGCGGATTTGGATGCGCTGGTCGAGGTGGATCTGCTGGAACCGGCGAATCTGGCGGCGGCCCTGGGTTTTCCGGCCACGCTGGACGCGTTGGACACCGCGGTCGGCGCGCGCGGGTACCGGATGCTCGCCGAGATTCCACGGGTGTCGCTGCCCAGCGTGGAATCGGTTGTCGCGGTGTACGGGTCGCTGTCGAGCCTGCTGTCGGCCACCGCGCAGGAGCTCGAGGCCCTGGACGGCATCGATCCGCAGCTGGCGCGCCAGATCCGGGAAGGGCTGTCCCGCATGGCCGAATCGGGCCCGCCGTAAAATGCTGCCCCGTCATTCCGGCGTGCCTTTGGCCGGAATCCATTGGACTCGCCACAGATCCCGGCCAAAGCGTGCCGGGATGACGAGAGGTAGCACTAGGCGATGTTGAAGGTCTCCGGTGCGCTGTGGATCGATCCGAACTGCGCGCTGACGGCGTAGGCGCCCGGCGGCACCGGGACGCGATCGCCCGCGCAGGCCGGCTGGGAGGTCGTGCCCGACCAGGTGAGGGTGAACGCCGCCTGCTGGCCCCCGTTGAGCGTGCGCACGTCGGGCGCGCCGCCCTGATCGCAGTCGGTGCTCGTCCACAGCCGGCGCTGGCCGTCCAGCGACTGCACCGAGACCTGCTGCAGGCCCGAACCCATATCGCGGGAGCAGGCGGCGGTCGAGATATTGGTGATGACGATGCCGAATACCGGCTGCTCACCGGCCTTGTAGGTGGGTTGTCCGACCGTGACCTTCACCGCCAGCGACTGATCCGGGCAGGGCGCGGGCGTCCCAGCCGCGGTGGCGTTCACCGAACCGGACGGCGCGGGCGTCCCGGAGGCCGTCGTCCCGGACGGACCGGCCGCCGAGCTGGTCGCGGATGTGCTCGTGGCCGCCGAGGACGACGAGGTGGCGGCGGCCTTGGTGGTGGCCTTGCCCCCGCCGGGTAGCAGCATGATCACCAGCCAGATCAGCAGGACGAGCGCGACCACGATCGCTCCGATGGCGAGGGCGCGGCGTCGCCAATAGATCTCCGGCGGAAGTGGTCCATTCGGTTGCACCCCACCACGGTAAGGGCATGGCCGGGTACGCCCCGCTCAGGGCCGCGGCGTGTCGGTGTGCACGAACTATGGTGTGCGGTACATTGCCAATCCGCCGAGCGGGGCGGTTTGTGAAGTTTCGCCGATTCAGATCGTCTCGCCGATGTTGCCGACCGCGCGGTGCAGCTGGACCCGGCCGTCCTCGAGTTTGTAGGTGACGCAGGCGATTGCGCATTCGCCGGTGGCCACACGCTGGGAGATCGTCATCGACCGCTGCATGAGCAGCCGGCCCGTCTCCATCACATGCCGCGCCTCGAGCTCGTCGACGTCGGTCAGGCCCTCGCGGCGGCCGATGAGAATGGACGAGGAGACCTTCTCGACCACGTCGCGGATGAAGCCGCCGGGAACATTGCCGCCGTCGAGCGCGGCGATCGTCGCGGCGACGGCCCCGCAGCTGTCGTGTCCGAGCACGACGATCAGCGGCACGTCCAGGATCTCCACGCCGTATTCGATGGAGCCGAGCACCGAGGAGTCGATGACATGGCCGGCGGTGCGGACCACGAACATATCGCCCAGCCCCTGATCGAAGATGATCTCCGCGGCAACCCGGGAGTCACCGCATCCGAACAGGATCGCCGAGGGCTGCTGCCCGCCGACGAGCTTCGCCCGGTCGGCGGCACCCTGGCTGGGGTGCTGCAGCGTACCGCTGACGAACCTGTCGTTGCCCTCGCGAAGGGCCTTCCAGGCGCTGACCGGGTTGGTATGAGGCATGTGTCCCATTTTCCATAAGGCGGGGGCTACCGGCCAGTCGTTGAAGTAACGACCGGGCAAACATCCGCGCAGCCGCCCGCGACCGCCGCGGTGCGACGATCGGCGCTGTGCGCTGGCGGAATGCTACGTGCCGAACTGCGATCTCGGGCGGTGTCGGCCGGATATGCGGTAGCGCAGATCATGCCCGCAGTGGGATGTGACGGTGATCTCGCCGCAATCATCGTCTCGGTGGGACCCGGTGACCGTCGCAGCCGCGACGAACAAGACACCGCGTTCCCAGGAATGGTGAAGGGTATTGGCAGATTGTCGGGAGTAGCGTGCCAGGCAGGCCGCATAGGGTTGCGCAGAGGTCGGGGCGGTTTGGGCGTGACAGGAAGGGACCTCCCATGCGAATCATCCAGCTGGCGGCAGTCACCGCGGCGTTGGTCGGGGGCGTCATGCTCAGCGGTCCCGCCATCGCTCGGGCTCAACCCGCGACCGGGGGTTGCTACGGCGGAAGCGTGTTGAGCTCATATCCCACCCCGGGGACTATTCACATAACGGGGACGATGTCCAGCTGTGGCAGCCCACTCCTGCCGGGCATCACCGGGGGGCTACTGACAATTACCTACCCCCAGGGCCTCGGCGGCCTCTTTGGCGTCCCTAACCCCCAGGCATCCGGTAACGTCGCGTGGTCCAACGGCCAGAGCAGCGCAATATCAGGGATCTATGTGCCGATTGGCAGTGCGACCAGCACATTCGCCATTACCGCAGGCCCCGGCGTCGGCCACCACCTACTGGTCACCGTCACCGAGGGCCGTAGGGGGACCGACCATTTGGTCACGGTGCTCCTGGCACCCTGACGCTCGGTTCGCGAGTGTGACCGTGCCCGCCTGCATCTCGCGATCGGTGGTTCCCGGATCGCGCAGGTGAACTGGAGATCCGGTCGCCAGGTGCCGGTTGCCGACCGGGTGCGTATGGCGGTTGGGGTGCGGGGGATCATGGTCGGTGTGATGGTGCGGCAGCGGCTTTCGTACGGAGTTGTCGGCGCGGTGGTGCGGCGATCGGATTCGCTCGGGCGGACGGTGGGCGCGTGATCGACTCCGAGGTACTGATCGACTGGTACGACGAGACGGCGCGAGACCTGCCGTGGCGGCGGCCCGGGGTGACCGCGTGGCAGATTCTGATGAGCGAGATCATGCTGCAGCAGACGCCGGTGGTGCGGGTGGAGCCGGTGTGGCGGGAGTGGGTGGCGCGCTGGCCGGTGCCCTCGGCGATGGCCGCGTCCGCGCAGGGGGAGGTGCTGCGGGCGTGGGGCAAGCTCGGCTATCCGCGGCGGGCGCTGCGGCTGCACGAATGCGCGCAGGTGCTGGCCGCCGAGCACGGCGACGAGGTGCCCGGCGATGTCGAGGTGCTGCTGGGCCTGCCGGGTATCGGCGCGTATACCGCACGCGCGGTGGCCTGCTTCGCCTACGGGCAGCGAGTTCCGGTGGTGGACACCAATGTTCGACGCGTCGTCGCGCGCGCGGTGCACGGCCGGGCCGAGGCCGGCAATCCCGCCGCCCGCGACCTGGCCGAGACCGAGGCGCTGCTGCCCGCCCGGATCGACCGTGCCGCAGTATTTTCCGCGGCCCTCATGGAATTGGGCGCGGTCGTCTGCACCGCCCGCACCCCCGACTGCCGGCGCTGCCCGCTGCCGCACTGCGCGTGGGTCGCGGCCGGACGCCCTGCCTCGGACGTCGTGCGCCGCACCCAGAAATACGACGGCACCGACCGCCAGGCCCGCGGCCGCCTCCTGGACGTCCTGCGCGCCGCCACGGGCCCCGTCGACCGAGGAGCCCTGGACCTGGCCTGGCCCCGAGACCCGGGCCAGCGCACCCGCGCCCTCGACTCCCTCCTCACCGACGGCCTCGTAGAACAAACCCCCACCGGCCAATTCGCCCTGGCGGGCGAGGCCAACGCCTAATCCGCGCCGGGACTTGGCCTGAGCACCCCTTTTCGGTACTGATCGGTACCGCGAGGGGATGCTCAGACCCAACAGTTGTCCGTTGCGCTGGTAGCGGCGCTGCGTCGACAGCCAGCCGCCCAGCCGGTATCCGCTGTCGGTCACCTACGGGAATCGCACATCGGAATTGCCATGTGTACGTTCATATTCGGTCAATGCCGCAATGGAGCGGTCCCATGTGGTCTCGGGCCGGCCATCGAAGCGCACCTCGAGGCCGCACGTGGGGTAGCTATTAAGTTGGCCTTGGCGAGATGGTCGAGGCCATATGTTTCGGGTGCTCGATTAAGTGCTCCCGGGAGCGTCGCCGTGCTCGCACGCCGGCGAGTGGGATGCCTTCGCCGCCAGCATGATCGACGGCGAACTCGGCGACGCATAGGGCCTCGAAGGAGTGCACGAATAGGCCGACCTGCTCCAGCTACGCCGAAGGCCGCAGCGATCTAAGCTGGCCAGCACTGGCCCGGAGGGAGCCGACGGGCCGTAAGCGGTCAGGCGGGGACGGGGATCCGGCGGCGGGTGCGGGTCCGGGTGCCGATCACGCGGGCGATCAGGTAGATGGCGAACGAGATCGTGGTGACGAAGGTCGATACCGGGACGCCGGGGGCAAGGGAAAGGACGATGCCGCCTACGGCCGAGATTTCGGCGAAGACGATCGAGAGGACCGCCGCGCGCAGCGGGCTGGCGGTGAGTTGTGCCGCGGCCGCGGCGGGGGTGATCAGCAGGGACAGCACCAGCAGGGCGCCGACGATCTGCACGCCGAATGCGGCGGTGACGCCCAGGAGCACCGCGAAGACCACCGACAGGGCCCGGACCGGAACCCCGCGCGCCATGGCGACTTCCGGGTCGGTGCTGGCGAAAAGCAGCGGGCGATAGATGAAGGCCAGCACCACCAGCACGCCGGCCGTGCAGATCGACAGCAGGGTGAGGCCGGTATTACCGACGCTGACCACCTGCCCGGTGAGCAGCGAGAACTTCGATCCGGCGCGGGTGGGGCCCAGCCACAGGAACAGCACCGACAGGCCCAGGCCGAACGAGAGCACCACCGCGATCACCGAATCGCGTTCCCGCGCACGCGAACCCAGGACACCGAAGAGAACGGCCGCGACCACCGAGCCGATGATCGCCCCGGCGCCAACCCCGATCCCGGCGAGCAGTGCAGCGGACGCGCCGGTCAGTGACAGCTCGCTGGTGCCGTGCACGGCGAAGGACATCTGACGGCTCACGATCAGCGGGCCGATCGCCCCGGCCAGCAGCCCCAGCAGCGCGGCCGCCAGCACCGCCTGTTGCACGAAGTCGTAGGACAGCAGGTCGGCGGTGGTGTGGAAGTCCAGTAGCTTGCTGAAGATATCGGACAGCGTGTTGTTCACGAGATCCCCTCCGTCGCATCGCCGGTGCCGACTACCACCAGCCGCCCGCGCACCCGCAGCACGTCGACCTCGGTGCGGTACAGCTCCGAGAGCACCTCGGAGGTCATCACCTCATCGGGTGTGCCGATCCGGAACTTCCCGTCGACCAGGTACAGCACCCGATCCACCAGCGGCAGTACGGGATTGATCTCGTGGGTCACGAACATGACCGCGGTGCCGTGGCCGCGGCGGCGCGCGTCGATCAGCTCGGCCACCAGTCGCTGATTGGCCATGTCCAGGCTCAGCAGCGGTTCATCGCACAGCAGCACCCGCGGATCGCCGACCAGCGCCTGGGCCACCCGCAGCCGTTGTTGCTCGCCGCCGGACATGGACTCGAGGGGTGCGTGTGCGTAGTGCCTGGCGCCGACCTGAGCCACCGCGTCGGCGACCCGCCGCTGCCGCTCCTTGCGGCCGCGCCAGCCCAGCCCCCAGCGATGCCCGTCGACGCCGAGCCCGACCAGATCCAGCCCGCGTAACGGCACCCCGGAGTCGATCGTCTTCTGCTGCGGCACGTAACCGATATGCGGATTGCCCACCCGCGCAGGCGCTCCCGCGACCTCCACGCTGCCCGCGCTCGGCGCCAGCTGCCCCAGTAGCATTCGCAGCAGCGAGGTCTTCCCGGACCCGTTGGGCCCCAGCACCGCGATGAACTCCCCGGCCGCCACCTCGAGATCCAGCCCCGCCCACAGCGTCCGCTCGCCATACGACAGCCGCGCCCCCCGCAGCCGCACCGCCGGGGTTTCGTGCCCGGCAGCCGGTCCGCAATCGGTCGATCCTGCGAACTTGTGTGCAACCGAACCGAATTCACCCGCGCCGCCGTCCACGGTCCCGGCGGCCTTCGCTTCGGTGGGTTCTGCCGCCACGGCGTGGGCGTCCGCTAGCTCGGCGGCGGCTGCCACCATGTCGGCGTTGGCGTGCGCGATCCCGTCCTTGCCGGTGGTGCTGGCAGCACCGGATTCTGTTGTCGCCAAGACTGGTTTGTTCGGATCACGCTGGCTCGCGGAACGATTGGGATTGCGGCGGGTCGCAGAGTCGGTGGCGCAGTAGTCCGCGGGCGCCGGCCCGCGTTCGGAGGTGGGTGCGCTGTCCGGCGTCGGGCGAGCCGGATCCGTTTCCGGTGCAGCGGGTACGGCGGGTGCGTGGGAGGAGCGGGTGGTCGACATGGCGATTCCTGCGATCAGCTCAGGGCCGCGGCGAGTGCCTTGGCGTTCTGGGTCTGCCAGCCGACGTAGTCGGTGCCCTGCGGCAGGGTTTCGGTGACGTCCACGACGGGGACGCCGGCGGCCTTCGCGGTGGCCGCCACATCTTGGGTCGTCTTGTCCTCGGTCTGGATGTTGTAGACCAGGGCGCGAACCTGCTTGCCGTTCAAGAGGCCTCGCACGGCGGCCACGTCGGCGGGGGCCGGATCGGTGCCCTGCTCGATCGCCTCCTCGAAGGAGTGCGGGGTGCGGTCGTCGGCCGCGGCGGCCAGCAGCAGGTAGTGCGCGATCGGCTCGGTCTGCATGACCGGGGCCTTGGGGTGGTCGGCGGCGATCTGGTCGGTGATCGTGCCGATGTTCTTCAGCCTGGACTGGAATTGGATGAGGCGGTCGTTATACGCCTGCGCGTGCGCGGCATCGACGCTGCCGAGATCCGCGGCGATCTTGGCGGCGACCGCGCTGACCGTGTCCGGGTTGTAGAAGATGTGCTCGTTGTCGTCCTTGGCCAGCGCGGCCGGGCGTAGGTCGAAGGCGTTGATGGTGGGATTGCTGCGCCCGGCGGCGGCCTTCTCGGCGAATTCGTCGTAGTGTCCGCCGTTGTAGACGACCAGCGCGGCGTCGTGGATCTCCGCGGCGTCGGTCGGGCTGGTGGTGTACGAGTGCGGATCATCGGTCGGGCTGTTGATGATGGAGGTGACCTGGGCATCCGGGCCCGCCACGGCGGTCGCGACGCTACCCCAGACGTTGGTCGAGGCGATGATGGTCGGCTTACCCGATGCGGTCTTCGCGCCCGATTCGTGCGTCGAACTGCAGGCAGCCAGTGCTGCGGCGGCGGCAATTCCCACTGCGATGACAGCAATCCGGGCGGTGAGACTTCTGGACACGCGAGGTTCTCCTGGCACTACTGCAAACGGAAACGATTTCCATTTGAATGTAGCTCACGTGTCCAGAACCGCCGGTATCGATCTGTCCGTTTTGCCGTGTGAACCGAGACACGTCCGGAGGCGCGCCGTGACCGGCACGCCTCCGGATGGTCTCGCCCTTACCGCCAGCCGCCAACGGCGCTGACGTGGCACACGAGTCTGGCCTGAAGGCGCGGAGAGGCGGGTCAGCTCACTGAGCCAGGGCCGCCACCGGCTGACTCAGCAGCTGGGCGCAGCGCAGCAGGCCCAGATGGCTGTACGCCTGCGGGTGATTGCCGAGAGATCGTTCGGCAACCGGGTCGTACTCCTCGCTGAGCAGGCCCGTCGGCCCGGCCACGTCGACCAGCTGCGCGAACAGCGCCTCCGCATCGGAGCGCTTGCCGATCAACAGGTACGCCTCCACCAGCCAGGCCGCGCACAGGTGGAATCCGCCCTCGCCGCCGGGCAGCCCGTCGTCGTGGTGGTACCGGTACACCGTCGACCCGCTGCGCAGCTCCGCCTCGGTGGCCACCACGGTGGCCGCGAACCGTGGATCGGACGGATCGATCAGCCCGCTCAACCCGATGTACAGGGTTGCGGCGTCCAGATCGGTGCCGTCGTAGGCGGCGGTGTAGGACTGCACCTCCTCGTTCCAGCCCTTGGCCTTGACCTCCTCGGCGATGGTCTCGCGCAGCTCGATCCAGGCGGGATCGATATGCCGCGCGAACTTGCCGGCCAGACGCACGGCACGATCGATGGTCAGCCAGCCCATCACCTTCGAGTACACGTGATGGCGCGGGTTGCCGCGGATCTCCCAGATGCCGTGGTCGGGTTCGACCCAGCGCCGCTGCACCGCCGACACCATGGCGGTCACCAGTTCCCAGTCCTGATCCGGCAGCGCCTTCGCTGGATCGGTGATGCCCTTGCGCTCGCGCGCATCGGCCAGAGCGGCAATGAGATCCACAATCGGGCCGAACACGTCGAGCTGCACCTGCATATTGGCGGCGTTGCCCACGCGCACCGGCCGCGAACCCGCATAGCCGGGCAGCTGATCCAGCACGGCCTCCGGTCCCAGGGACTCCCCGTAGAGCGTGTACAGCGGATGCAGGCGCTCCGGTCCGGGCAGCTGATCCAGCACCCGGTGCACCCAGGCCAGGAAGTTCTCGGCCTCGGTCAGTGAGCCGAGCGCCACCAGCGCATGCGCGGTCAGCGAGGCATCGCGCAGCCAGCAGTAGCGGTAGTCCCAATTGCGCACGCCGCCGATATCCTCCGGCAGCGAGGTGGTGGCCGCGGCCATGATGGAACCCGAGGGCGCATGCACCAGCCCACGCAGGGTCAGCGCCGAACGCTTCATCAGGTCCGGTTTGAGCGGGGGCAGCTCGAGCCGCTCGGACCAGTCGTGCCAGTACCGTTCGGCCTCGCGCCGCCGGTCCGGCTCGCTGACCATCGCCGGTGCCAGATCGGAGGTGCCGCATCGCATCTCGAGCACCACCGGACCGCGCGAGGGATTCACGACGGCGCTGGCGACGTCGTGGATGCCGTCCTGGGAGATCTCCCATTGCACGCCCGGCGAGCGCAGCACGATCGGATCGTTGGTGCCGTGCACCCGCAGCCCGGCCGGTTCGTGCACCAGCGTCACCGGCACCTGCCCGAATTCCGGCCGCGGCGCGAAGGTGACCACGGCCTTGGCGTCACCGGTGATCACCCGGGTCAGATCCGTGCGCTCGGGCGCGGTGTCGTGCGGCAGATAGTCCACGACCTGCAGGCTGGCCCACCGGGTCTCGACGGTCATGGTGCCGTCGACATAGCGCTGGGACAACGGCAGCCCGGGCCGCTCCGGCACGACCGTGAAATGTCCGGACTCCGAGCCTCCGAGCAGATGCGCGAACACCGCCGCGGAGTCGGGCTCGGGATGACACAGCCAGGTGACGGTGCCGTCGGGGGTGACCAGGGCCTTGGCGCGGGGGCTGGCCAGCATGGTCAGCCGCTCGATTCGGGGGGCCGAGGCACCGGCCAGCCAGGTCCGGCGCTCCTCGAGCAGGAACGCCAGGGCCTTGGATACCTCCTCGGTACTGGCGACCCGATAGTCGGCCTGGCTCTCGCCCTCGCCGACCTTGATCCCGATGTCAGGACCGGCCAGGCGCGCGAACGCCTTCTCGTCGGTGACGTCATCGCCGAAGAACACCGCGGCCGAGGAGCCCTCTTGATGCCGGATGATATCCAGCGCGGCGCCCTTATCGGTCTGGATGACGGCGAGTTCGATGACCGCTTTACCCTCGGTCACCTGCACGCCGACCCAGCTGGCCGGGCCCTGGTTGGCCTGCTGCAGGGCGCGCCGACCGACCTCGGGGGCGGCATTGCGCACGTGCAGGGCCACGCTCGCCGGTTTGACCTCGACCGAGGCGCCCGGATTGTCCTGGGAGATACGGGTCAGTGCGCTCTGCACCTCCTGCAGCAGCTGTTTGGCATCGTTATCGATGGCATGGACGAAGCCGACATCGAATTCCGAGCCATGGCTTCCGATCAGCTGAACCTCGACGGGGAGCCGGGACAGCGCCGCGAGATCTCGCAGCGCCCGGCCGGATATGACGGCCGCCGTGGTGGCGGTCAGGCCGGCGAGTGCGCGCAGCGCATTCACCGATTCCCGATGGGGGTAGGCCTTCGTCGGGTCGGACACGATGGGCGCGAGCGTCCCGTCGTAATCCGAGGCGACCAGTAGCCGCGGCATGCGTGCTACCGCCGAGAGTGCCCGGCGAAGTTCGATTGGCAAATCCTGTGCGCTCACGCATCCAACCTAGTGATCGGAGGAGATTTTCAGGGCGCGAGAAACCTTACTGGGTATGGGTAGCTCGCAGGTTCGCGCAGTGATACGAGACGTTTACATCTACCTCGCCGTACGCATCCCCGATTGTGCGGTCTCCTGCCGTACGTTAGCTGGTTTGCCACGCGGGCGAGTCGGCAAACATTCCCAGCCTCGGCGCGTCGCGCCCGCGTCCGGACCGGTACGCCCGGGACTCGATGTTACGGCCATCGACGCGAAACGCGATGCTCAGGAGGGGTTTTCCGGAGTAATCGAGCCCAGCAGCAGGTCGACGGTCAGCTCGAGGCGTTCGGCGACATCGGTAGCTGAGGCCCGGCGGGTCAGCCAGGCAACCAGATTCGACAGCCACACATCGCTGATGACGCGGGCGATAGCCAGCTCGCGGTCGGTGGGTTCTTCATCACCCAGGGCGCGGGCGAAGAAGCGGTCCATCACCCGGCCGACCCGATCGACCTCGGCCGCGGCGGAGGCGTCGGCGAACATGAATGCGCGCGTCATCGCCTCGGTGAGCAGTGGGTCGCGCTGCATGGCGCGGGTGACCTGGGTCAGCAGCAGGTGCATGCGCTCGCGCGGGGTCTGCCCGGCCAGCGGCTTGCGTTTGCTATCGAACAGCTCGAACTCACGGGCCAGCGCCGAAACCAGCAGGTGCACCTTCGACGGGAAGTACCGATACAGCGTGCCCACAGCAACATCCGCGCGCTCGGCCACCGCGCGCATCTGCACCGCGTCGTACCCGCCCTTGGAGGCCAGTGCCAGGGTGGCGTCGAGGATTCTCTTGCGCCGCTCACGCTGGGCGGTCGAACTGAGTTCGTCCTCACTGAGCGTGGACACCGGTGTAGCGCGCGAACGGTTCCCGTTCTGCGCACTCGCGTCGGCTGCCTGCTCTTGGGAGGGGCTCGCCATCGGTGTAAGTCCTTTCCTGCCCAAGCCTCGTCCGTCGGCCGGGTGCGGTTCGGTTGCTTTATCGGTCGGCGCTTGACTTCCGCCCGATAAGGATATTAGAACATGTTCTAGGTGTGTGAGTCACGCCGGGAAGGCGGGATGGATTGTGACCATCGCCACCACTGACGAGCATAAAGCCGTTCAGGAGTCGATGCGCGGATGGGCCGCGGCGGTCGGGCCGATTGCAACGATGCGCAGCCAGGCCGCCGATTACTGGCGCGAATTCTGGCCGAGCCTGGTAGGGCTGGGTGTCTTCCGCGTCGCCGTCGCCGACGGCGCGGATAGCGCCGACGGGTCCGTGAGTGATCTGGCCGTGCTGATCGAGCAGGCGGCGCATGATCTGGTGGGCGGACCGGTACTGGCGACCGCCCTGGCGGGCCTCGTCACCGGCGCCGTCCTCGCCGAGGATACGCCGTGCGGCGTCGCACTCGAACATTCGGTTTCGGTGCAGGACAACGAATCCGGTGATCTGGAACTGACCGGTTCCTGGGAGACCGTGATCGGCGCCGCCGCGGGCACCGCGGTGCTGCTGCCGGTGCTGGTCCCCTCGTCATCCCGGCATGCTTCCGGCCGGGATCTCGCGGTGGATTCCGGCCGAAAGCACGCCGGAATGACGGAGGTCTGGTGCCTGGTTGCGCCGGACGCGGCCGGGCTGCGAGTGGATGCCCTCGAGCCGCTCGATCACAGCACCCCGCTGGCACGCGTGGAATGCGCCGGGGTGCGGGTGGCCGCGGAGCGCATCTTCGAACCGCCGTATGCGGTACGGGATCTGGCCGCGGTGCTGGTTGCCGCCGAGGCCGCCGGTATCGCGGGCTGGTGCCTCCAGACCGCCACCGAATACGCCAAGGTCCGTGAGCAATTCGGGCGCAAGATCGGCGAATTCCAAGCGGTGAAGCATATGTGCGCGGGGATGCTGTGCCGGGCCGAGCTGATCCGGGCGGTCGCCGCCGATGCGGCCGGGGCCGTCGATGCCGGCAGCGCGGAACTGCCCCTCGCCGCCGCCATCGCGATGACGATCTCGCTGGACGCGGTCGTCGAGACCGCCAAGGACTGCATCCAGGTGCTCGGCGGAATCGGCTTCACCTGGGAGCACGACGCGCACTTCTACCTGCGCCGCGCGGTTGCCCTGCGGCAGCTGCTGGGCGGTTCGGCCCCGTGGCGGGCCCGGGTGACCGAGCTGGTCCGCCAGGGACACCGACGCACCATCGGCCTGGATTTGGGCTTCGGCGAGGGCGCCGGGGACGACGCCGCGGCCTGGGAGGCGATCGGCCTGGATGCCGCCGGCGCCACCGAACTGGGCGCGGATCTGGCCAGGATCGGCGCACTTCCGGTCGAGCAGCAGCGAGACGCCCTGGTGGACACCGGACTTCTCGCCCCGCACTGGCCGCCCCCCTACGGCCGTGGCGCGGGCCCGATCCTGCGCACGCTGATCGACGAGCAGGTGCGCAACGCCGGAATCACGGTGCCGGACATCCAGATCGGCAACTGGGCGGTACCCACCCTGCTGCAGCACGGCAGCCACGAGCAGGTCGAGCGCTTCGTGTCGCGGACGCTGCGCGGCGAGGTGATCTGGTGCCAGCTGTTCAGTGAGCCGGAGGCCGGATCGGATCTGGCGGCGCTGCGCACCACCGCCACTCGTGTCGAGGGCGGGTGGCGGGTGCAGGGTCAGAAGGTGTGGACCTCGCTGACGAACGTGGCCAACTGGGCGATCTGTCTGGCCCGGACCGACGGGAATGTGCCCAAACACAGGGGCATCAGCTATTTCCTGGTGGAGATGAGCAGCCCGGGAATCGAGATCCGGCCGCTGGTGCAGATCACCGGGGAGGCGAAGTTTTCCGAGGTATTTCTCGACGACGTATTCGTCCCCGACGATTGCCTCGTCGGCGAGCTGGGCGCGGGTTGGAAAATCGCGCGTTCCACATTGTCCTCGGAACGGGTCGCCATGGGCGGCAGTGGAATCGGAAACGAACTCGAGTCGCTTATTGCGGCCGCACCGGCGTCGGGGGCGGGTGCAGAACTGATTGCCGACAGGATCGGACAACATGTTTCCGATGCGGTCGCTGGTCTGTTGCTGGAAACTCGGGCGGCGCAGCGAATGCTTGCGGGCGTCGATCCCGGGCCACAAAGCAGCGTAAGAAAACTGGTCGGTGTGCGGCACCGGCAGGCGGTGGCGGAATTTGCCGTCGAACTCGCTGGTGTTGCTGGCGCACGAGAAACGGAAGTGGTGAAAGAATTCCTGCTAACACGCTGTTTGTCGATCGCGGGGGGCACCGAGCAGATCCTTTTGACCGTCGCCGGCGAACGGATTCTCGGGCTCCCGCGCGAATCGCAGGCCTAGGTCCACACCTCAACCGGGAGCATTGAATGGACTTCAATAGGGACGAGAGCCAGGACGCTGTCGCCGAGGTTGTCGTAAGTTTGCTGGAACGCAACAGCGCGCGTGATATCGAACTATGGCCGACCCTGGTCGACAGCGGCCTGTTAGGGGTGGCGCTGCCCGAACGTTTCGGCGGCGACGGAATGAGCCTGCTCGAGGTGTCGGCAATGCTGACCGAGCTGGCTACCGATGCCGTCCAGGTGCCCGCGTTGGCCACCCTCGGTTTCGGGGCGCTGCCGTTGATCGGACGAATTCCGGATGCGCTGGCGGAAAAGATTTTCCCCGCAGTCGCCGAGGGCGCCGTACTCACCGCGGCATTGCACGAGCCGGGTTCGCCGTTCACGGTGAAGCCGGAAACCACCGCCGTGGCCGACGGTGATTCGGTGCGGATCACCGGTCATAAGATCGCCGTGCCGTATGCCGAGCAGGCGCAGTGGCTGCTGGTGCCCACCGATTCCGGAATTGCCGTCGTGGACGGCGATGCCCACGGAATCACCCGGCTTGCGAGCCCGTCCTCGGACGGAACGCCGGAATTCTCCGTGCATTTCGATCAGGTCGCGATCCCGGCCGAGCAGTTGCTGCCGGACGGTATCGCCGAGCTGCACCGGCTGGCGCTGGCATCGATCGGCTCGGTCGCGGACGGGCTGCTCAGGGGCGTGCTGACGCTGACCGCGGAGCATGTGCGCACGCGGCATCAGTTCGGGCGGCCGCTGGCCGAGTTCCAGGCCGTCGCCCAGCAGATCGCCGATGTGTACGTGGTGTCGCGCACGCTGCATGCCGCCGCGCTGTCGGCCAACTGGGCTCTGGCCCAGGAGGATCAGAGCCCCGAACATCAGGAGCGGATCGACGACGATCTGGACGTGCTCGCCTACGCCGTCGCCTCGGATCTGCCCGCGGCCATGCAGAAATGCCATCACCTGCACGGCGGTATCGGCGTCGACATGACGCACCCGCTGCATCGCTACTACTCACAGGCCAAGGACATCGCCCGCTGGCTCGGCGGCGCGTCGTTCCGGCTGGATCGTTTGGGAGCCCGATGTTCATCGACCTGACACCTGAACAGCGCACACTGCGCGACGAACTTCGTTCGTATTTCGCCGATCTCGTCACTCCCGCGGAGGAGGCCGAGATGGCGGTGAACCGGCACGGCGACGCCTACCGCGCGGTGGTGCGCCGCATGGGCCACGACGGCTGGCTGGGCGTCGGCTGGCCGAAGGAGTACGGCGGGCAGGGGTTCGGGCCTGTCGAACAGCAGATCTTCTACAACGAGGCGGTGCGCGCGGACGTGCCGCTGCCGCTGGTGACGCTGATGACCGTCGGCCCGACCCTGCAGCAGTTCGGCACCGAGGAACAGAAGAAGAAGTTCCTGCCGTCGATCCTGTCCGGCGACGTGCATTTCGCGATCGGCTATTCCGAACCGGAGGCCGGTACCGATCTGGCGTCGCTGCGCACCAGCGCGGTGCGCGAGGTTGATGGGGACCGGATCGGCTGGATTGTTAATGGGCAGAAAATCTTCACCACCGGCGCGCACGAGGCCGATTACGTGTGGCTGGCATGCCGCACGGGCACGGCCGAATCGCGGCACCGCGGTATCACGATCCTGATCGTCGACACCAAGGATCCGGGTTATTCCTGGACGCCGATCATCACCTGCGACGGCGCACACCACACCAACGCAACGTATTTCGACAGCGTGCGGGTGCCGGACAACATGCTGGTCGGCGAGGAGAATCGCGGCTGGAAGCTGATCACAACCCAGCTCAATCACGAACGGGTGAGCCTGGGCCCCTCGGGCAAGATCGAGCAGCTGTACGACCGGGTGCGCGATTGGGCGCAGCGGCAGGGGTTTCTCGGCGAGGCCGATGTGCGCCGGTCGCTGGGCCGGGTGCATGCGATGGTCCGGCTCAACGAACTGCTGAACTGGCAGGTGGCCGCCAATCACGATCGTGCGGACTCCGATCCCAACGGGGTCATCGCCGATGCCTCTGCGACCAAGGTCTTCTCGACCGAATCGCTGCAGGAGGCCGGGCGATTGGTTGAGGAGATCGTGGGCCGCTATGGAGATGCAGCCGACCCCGCGACCTCGGAGCTGGCGACCTGGCTGGATCGGCGCATCAAGCAGAACCTGGTGGTGACCTTCGGCGGCGGCGTCAACGAGATCATGCGCGAGCTCATCGCCACCGCCGGCCTGCAGCTGCCGCGCGTACCTAGATAGGAGTTGCCCGTGCCGGAAACCATATCGGCGGAGGAGATCGTTGCCGCCGGAGAACGGATCATGCAGGAGGGTGAGTGCGCCCCCCGCCACGGCCGGGATCCGGTGAACCAGCCGATGATCAACAACTGGGTCGAGGCCATCGGCGATGCCAACCCGATCTATGTCGACGAGCAGGCCGCCAAGGCCGCCGGACATCCCGGCATCGTCGCGCCGCCCGCGATGGCACAGGTGTGGACCATGCCCGGGCTGCACGGCGCCCGGCCGTCCGACGATCCGATGAACGCGGTCAACGACCTGCTCGACGCCGCCGGATACACCTCGGTGGTGGCCACCAACTGCGAGCAGACCTATCACCGGTATTTGCAGCTCGGCGAGCGGCCCTATGCGCGTACGCGTTTGCAGGATCTGGTCGGCCCCAAGCGCACCGGACTGGGTGAGGGGTGGTTCGCCACCTACCTGCTGACCTGGTATGTCGGCGACGAGCCGGTCACCGAGATGTCGTTCCGGATGCTGAAATTCGCGCCCGGCACCGGTAAACCGGCTGCGCCGCAGGACGATCTGAGCCAGCGGGTGCGGCCGATCGCCTCGAAGGACACCGAGTTCTTCTGGGAGGGCACCAAAGCCGGCGAGCTGCGGATTCAGCGGCTGCCCGACGGTACGCTGCGGCATCCGCCGGTTCCGGCGCTGTGGCAGGACAAGACGCAGACGCCGGACTATGTCGTGGCCTCGGGTCGCGGCACCGTCTTCAGCTACGTCGTGCATCATGCGCCGAAGGTGCCCGGGCGCACGCTGCCGTTCGTGGTCGCGCTGGTCGAGCTCGAGGAGGGCGTGCGCGTGCTCGGCGAGCTGCGCGGGGCCGAACCCGATCAGGTGCGCGTGGATATGCCGGTCGAGGTCGCCTTCGAAAAGCTCGACGATGACAACACGCTGCCGTATTGGAAGGTGCCATGACTACAGCATCGCGAAGCGATTCCATGAGGGGCGGCGGTCGGGCGACGGGCGGGCCAGCGACGCTGCAGCCCTCGGCCGTGCAGGCCGGAACCACGCTGCCCGAGTTGACCATTCACGCCGATCCGACCTTCGTGGTCAGTTCGGCCCTGGCCACCAGAGACTTTCAGGATGTGCACCACGACCGCGACAAGGCGGTGCAGCGGGGCTCGAAGGACATCTTCGTCAACATCCTCACCGACACCGGCCTGGTGCAGCGGTTCGTCACCGACTGGGCGGGCCCGGGGGCGATCGTGAAATCCCTGGCGTTGCGGCTGGGTGTGCCGCTGTACGCGGGTGACACGCTGACCCTGAGCGGGACCGTGACCGCCGTCGAGGGCACGCAGGTGCACATCGATGTGATCGGGCGGGACAGCCTGGGCGACCACATCACGGCAAAGGCCGTTATCGAGCTGAAAGAACAGTCGTGACTCTGAGCGGCAAGGCTGCCATCGTCGGTATCGGCGCGACCGACTTCTCCAAGGATTCCGGGCGCAGCGAATTGCGTTTGGCCGCAGAGGCTGTCACTGCGGCGCTGAACGATGCCGGGCTCCAGCCCGCGGATGTGGACGGCCTGACGACGTTCACGATGGATACCAACACCCAGGCCGCGGTGGCCCGGGCGGCGGGTATCCCGCAGCTGAAGTTCTTCAGCCACATCGGATACGGCGGCGGCGCGGCCTGTGCCACCGTCCAGCAGGCGGCGATGGCGGTGGCCACCGGTGTCGCGGATGTCGTTGTCGCCTACCGGGCGTTCAACGAGCGGTCCGGGCATCGGTTCGGGCAGTTCTCCACGCAGCTGGCCGCGGCGCCCACCTCCTCGGGCGTGGATGCGGGCTGGTCCTATCCGCAGGGCCTGGGCACCCCGGCCGCCCAGGTGGCGATGGTGGCCCGGCGCTATATGCACGTCTACGGCGCCACCAGCGCCGATTTCGGCAAGGTTGCGGTCGCCGATCGCAAACATGCGGCGGTGAATCCGGCGGCGCACTTCTACGGCAAGCCGATCACCCTGGAGGATCACCAGAATTCGCGCTGGATCGCCGAGCCGCTGCATCTGCTGGACTGCTGCCAGGAGACCGACGGCGGTGTCGCGATCGTTGTCACGAGTGTCGAACGGGCCCGGGATCTTCCGCAGAAACCGGCCGTAATAGTGGGTGCCGCACAGGGTTCGGGCGCCGATCAGTACGTCATGACCAGCTACTACCGGGACGCCATGAGTGGACTGCCGGAGATGGGCCTGGTCGGCGAACAACTATGGGCGCAAAGCGGTTTGCGTCCCGAGGATATGCAGGCCGCGATCCTGTACGACCACTTCACCCCGTTCGTGCTGATGCAGCTCGAGGAGCTGGGCTTCTGCGGGCGCGGTGAGGCCAGGGATTTCATCGCCGACGGCGCCATCGAGGTGGGTGGCCGGCTGCCGCTGAACACCCACGGTGGTCAGCTAGGCGAGGCCTACATCCACGGCATGAACGGCATCGCCGAGGGCGTGCGCCAGATCCGCGGCACGTCGGTGAATCCCGTTGCCGACGTGCGGAATATCGTCGTCACCGCCGGTACCGGCGTGCCGACCTCGGGCCTGGTACTGCGCGCCGGCTGATTCCGGTTCCGGGCCCGAGCCTGCACCCCCCGCAAGCGGCGCCATGCTTGCGGGGGGTGTGTGGTATCTCTTTGCCCACCAATGGAACTGGCGGGCGGACAAACAGCAATCCGCCCGACCGACTGCTGTCGATCGGGCGGATTGGGTTCGCTTGAAACTATCTGCCACATGCCGCTGGGGCGTGCGGTCGCATGCCGGGCATGATGGTCAGTCCTTCGGGAAGCCCATGGGGAAGATGACGCCGATCGCGACGGCACAGACAACACAGACGACGGGGATGATCCACATGTCGCTAGACTACAACGTGTAGTAGGTAACGTCGCCCCAATGTGCTCAGCATCACCGCGGGCCGCTCACGAGGGAACTCGCGCGGGCGGACATCTCTTGCGCGGTGACGAACGCGCCCAGCGCGCCTGTGCATGCGGCAGTGGCGTCGATCGTGGCCCCTTGGCGGCCTGCACGGTGTTCGCGGTCATAGGGCGACGACGTTGAGGAACGCGCCTAGCCCTTTGAAGTCGTCGGGGTTGCGAGTGTAGAGGGGGAGGTTGTTCGCGACGGCCGTGGCGGCGATCTGGAGGTCGGCGACACGTTTGCGGGGTTTGCGGTCCATAGCTTCCACGAGTACCGCCAGCGACCCGTAGATATGGGCGGCTTCGATATCGAAGGGGATGGGGTCCAGCGCTTCGCACCATCGGAGCCGCATCTGGCGCCGGATCCGCTCGGCCGGGTCGTCTACGCGGTTCACCCCGGCTGCTAGTTCAGCGAAGGTGATCGCGCTGATCGCGGCTTCGCCGGATAGGTGCCCGCGCACGTCCTCGTAGTCGATGATGACGGAAGTATCGAGGAGGATCTGCTGCGGGGTGCTCACAGGTATGGGTCGGCCAGTTCGTCGACGTCGGCACGGAATTGCGCGTAGTCGATGGGCGGTAGGTTTTGGCTGGTGCGGTTAAGTTCCTCGATGGGGATGAACCGGCGCTTCTTGTTGTGGGGGACGAGGTCGGCTACGGGGACACCATTGCGGTTGATGACCATGGTTTCGCCTGCTTCGACGGCTTCGAGGATTTTGCCGCTGTCGTTGCGGAGGTCGCGTTGGTTGATGGTTCGCACACCTCAATCGTACACCAGATGCTACATGATGCTACGCTCGTGGAACCACCAACTGACAGGTCGTGATTTCGACACCCTCGCGGTCAGCTGGATTTCATCGCTCGGGGTCTGCCTGTGGTTCGGTGCGGGTGGTGGCCAGGCCGCGGACCACCGCGGCGTACAGCAGGATCGCCAGGATCGGGGCGGCGAGCGGGATCCAGGCCAGGTGCGCGGGGACCAGGGCCGCCAGGACCGCGGCGCAGGCGAAGCACACGGCGCCCGCCACCGACGGCACCGTGGTCGGCACGACCCCGTGCGGTGCGGACACCGTGGCGGTATTGAGCAGGTAGGTGGTGGCGACCAGGCCCGTCGCCGCGGCCTCCACCGCACCGGTATCGGACCAGGCCAGCGTGCCGAGCGCGACCAGCACCGCGCCCACCGCGCAGAGTCGGTAGCGCCAGCCCGCGACCACCAGGACCAGGACGAGAATCGCGGCCCACGGCAGCATGATTCCCACCGCCAGCGTGAGCAGCAGGCCGGACAGTACCGCCAGGAATCTCGTCACCGTCGCACCCGCACTATCCGGCGGCGGTCCGGGATCAGGCGCATCACCTGATCCAGGCGGGTGCCCTCGGGCCAGGCCACGATGTCGACGCCGACGGTGCCCATATCCCGGTACATCGACATCCGCTCCAGTTGCCACATGCGCGCCATCGTGGGATCCAGATCCTCGCTGAACGGTGTGCCCCGCAAGACATCCACCACGACGACCACATGCCCGCGCTTGCGCAGATCGATGAGCGCCAGCGCGAATTGGGTGTCCAGCAGCGTCGAGAATGCCACCACGATCGCACCGATCGGCACCGCGGCGTGCGGGGCCAGCGAACCGGAGGTGGACAGGTGTTCGTCACCGACATCCAGGACGGTATCGACGATCCGGTAGAACTGCCGCCGACCGATATCCGCGCGCAGCCAGCGCGGCGCCTGTCCCAGGCAGACCACCGCGGTGCGATCCCCGGCTTGCAGCGCGGACTGCGCCACCTGCGCCGCACCGCGCACCGACAGCTCTATCGACTCCGAGGCCGGTCCCGGCGCCTGCAGCGAATTATCGACCAGCACAACGACATCGGCCGCGCGGTTGGTGAGCCGCTCGGTGACGTACAGGCGGCCGCGGCGCGCGCTGACCGGCCAGTTCACGGTGCGCAGCTGATCGCCGGGTGTGTAGACGCGGATATCGGCGTATTCGACGCCCGGGCCGTGCCGCGGGGTCAGGTGGGTGCCGATGCGTTCGGGATATTCGGTGCGAGGCAGCCGCATCGGCTGCGGATCCGCGATCGGATATACATACACCTCACCGGCCGGAAGGCTCAACGCCGCGACGGCCAGCCCGGCGGGGCTCAGTGCCGTCACCCGCATCGTCACCGGATAACGGCCCCATCGCGCGGTCGATACCGCCAGCCGCACCCCGGCCGGGGCGGCGTCGGAATCCGCCGCCTCCTCCACGCGCATCTCGAGACCGGGCGACGGCTCGGGCTCACAGCGCAGCAGCGCATGCCCCTCCTCGACGAAGGCGGCGGCGCCGAGCACCACCTCCTCGGATTCGAAGCAGCGCAGCACACCTGCACCGTCGACCTGAATCCTGGTGCGCGCCAACTGGATCGGCGCAGTTACCAGAACGCCGAGCATCGGCGCCGCGAAGACCACCAGCTGCCAGCGGCCCAGAATTACCGCCAACGCCAACGCCGCCGCCGCGCTCACCGCCAGCATGTACACCAAAGCGGCGGGTCGCCAGTGTAATTCGGCCTCGACGGCGGATCTGGAATCCCGATGCCTCATAACGTGGTCCGGCTCATGTCCCGGTGGCGCGCGGAACCGGCAGACGGCGCAGCAGTTCGGCGATCACGTCCTCGCCACGGATGCGGCGCACCCACATCTCCGGGCGCAACGTGATTCGGTGTGCCATGGCCGAGACGGCCAGGGCCTTCACATCCTCCGGGATGACGTAGTCGCGGCCCAGCAGCATGGCGCGGGCGCGGGCCATCTGCACCAGATCCAGTTCCGCGCGGGGGCTGGCACCCACCTCCACCTGCGGATGTCCGCGGGTCGCGGCGGCGAGTGCGACCACATAGGTGACGACATCCGGATGCACGGTGACGAATTCGACCGCGTTGCGCATCTCCATCAGGCCCGCGGCGTCCACCACCTGACCGACCTGCGCGGGCACCGTGCCGCGTTCGAGGCGGCGCCGGATCATCTTCGTCTCGTCCTGTTCGGACAGATAACCCAGGCGCAACTGCATGGCGAAACGATCCAGCTGCGCCTCGGGCAGCGGGTAGGTGCCCTCGTATTCGATCGGGTTGTCGGTGGCCAGCACGATGAAAGGCTCTGGTAGTGGAAAGGTTTCGCCGTCTATGCTGACCTGTCCCTCGCCCATCGCCTCGAGCAGTGCCGCCTGCGTCTTGGGTGGGGTGCGGTTGATCTCGTCGGCCAGCAGCAGGTTGGCGAAGACCGGCCCCTTGCGGAAATTGAAACGGCCGGAGTTCATATCGTAGATCGTGGAACCGATCAGGTCCGCCGGCAACAGATCCGGGGTGAATTGCACCCGGGTGAAATTCAAACCCAGTGCGGCGGCGAAGGATCGGGCGATGAGTGTCTTGCCCAGCCCGGGGAGATCCTCGATCAGGACGTGACCGCCCGACAGCACCGCGACCATAATCAACTGCAGCTCATCGTGTTTACCGACCACGACCCGCGACACCTCCCGCAGCACCGCCTCGCTGCGCTTGATGGTCGCGTCCAAAGGTTTCGTCATGACTCACATCTCTTGAAGCCGGCGCAGGATCTCGTCCAGCGCGGCACGTCCTGGTGCGCGTGTCTTATCGTCCCGCAGTGCGGAATTGGCCGGATCGACCCAGCGCCACAGTTTCGGTCCGAACTGCAGCCGTCCCGCCGTCTCGGTAGCGTTGCGGTTCTGGGCGAGCCGTTGGCCGCTGGACAGCTCGAATTCCTTGGCGAGCAACGGCCGTAGATGCCGATCCCAGTCCGCGCGGGTGCCGTCCGCGCGGTCGGTCATCATCTCGGCGCGGGCCCGCCAGTGTTGCAGCATTTCCGCCGGACCGTTGGCGATATCGTCCTCGGCCGGATCGACCGGAACCCAGGCCCGGGGGCGAGCGGCCAGCGACCACACCAGCAGCCCCAGCGCCGCCAGGGTCGGCACCCCGGCCAGCACCGGCAGCAGCGCCCGCTGATTATCGAAGCCGATCGCCTCGGCCAGCAGGATCACCGCGATCGCGACGCCCACGATCGCCCAGCGCGCGGCCCCGGCCAGCTCACTCATATTTTCTCTCCCTGAAGATCTTTCAACGCGATCCGCAGCAGCTGCTCCGCACGCATGCGCTGCCACTCCAGCATCGAGTGCGGGCTGAACCGCGCCTCCTCGAACAGGGTGACCAGCTCGCGCGCCGAGGCGTCGCGCAGGGCCCCGCGGTCGAAGGCCCGGGCCAGCACCTCGGAGGGGGTATCGGAGATCAGCGGTGCGACCCCGCGCGCGACGGCCAGGCCATGCTCCATCGCGACGTAGCAGGCGATGATGGCGGTGCGCGCATCCCGGCCCGACGCGATCATTGCGGCCAGGCCCATCTCGGCGACCTGCGCCAGCGAGACCGCCGATTCGGCAACTGCGGGAGTGGAATCGACGTCCGGCGTCGGTGCGTGGCGCCGCGTGCCGACCATGACGACGGCCAGTCCGGCGATCGCAACCAGGACCAGCACGCCCGCGGCCACCCCGACGATGAACAGTGCGCTACCGCTCAAATGCGGTGGGACGGATATCGTTCGCGGCGGTGGGGGAGCCTCGGATGCCGGCGGGGGCACGGCCGGATGTGCGGCCGGACGTTGGGACAGATCCGTACCGTGCCCGCCCGTGAGCAGGTACACCACCCAAATCAGCGCGGCCACCAGCACGACCCCCGCCACCCCGAGCACCACGAACAGCCCGAGTCTGCTCAGGCGAATCGGTTCCCGATCCCGGTCGCGCTCACGACGGGTATCGGGCAGCGCCAGCGGCAGCCGATGCTGACTGGTGATCACCCCCGCCAGCAGAATCACGATCGATACCAGCGACAGCACCGGCATCAGCGCCACGGTCACCACCGAGGGCGGAGAAACCCCGTGTGGCCCGCCGCCGCCCGGGACATACCCGCGCAACGCGATCACGACGAGCGCCACCAGTGCGATCGACCCGATCGCACGCGGTACCGCCGAACCCACCCCGATCATGGGCCCCTCTCCGCAACCTCGCACTGCTCGAAACAGCCATATGGTTGCACGCGGAGCGGCCCGCCAGGACCGGAATCAAAACACGTATTACTTTTTGCCCCCGTATCTGCCCCATCCCCCAACCGCGAGCGGATCCGCTTGTTAGGACAGACAACCCCGCATGGGGATCCCGCCAAAACATGCCGGGATGACGCACGGTACATGCGGGAGGTGGGCCGGGCGGAAAGTGGAAACCGCCGCCCCGGTGGGATGGGTATCAGCAGCATGATGAGGGTTTGCTGCCGACGCCCTCCGGCACCGAGGCGGCGGGGTCTGATGGCTCAGGAGGTGAAGGTCAGCCTCACGTCGCCGAGCACCGGGGCCTCGTCGCGCTCCACGACGGTGGCCGCGATAACGAGCTCACTACTTTCCAACCACATTCGGGTCCGAATTGTTTCCCCGGGGTAGAGCACACCGGCGAAGCGCGCCCGGAATCCGGTGACGCGGCTGGAGTCCGAGTCCAGCACCGTATCGACCGCGGTCTTGCAGACCAGGCCGTAGGTGCACAGCCCGTGCAGGATTGGGTTGGGAAATCCTGCGGCGCGGGCGAATTCGGGATCCGAATGCAGCGGATTGCGGTCACCGCACATGCGGTAGAGCAGCGCCTGCTGCGGCAGTGTCGGGGTGGTGACGTTGAAATCCGGTGCCCGGTCCGGCAGTTCGGACTTGGTGCTCGGGCCGCGCTCACCTCCGAAGCCGCCCTCGCCCTTGGCGAAGATCGACGAGCGTGCGGTCCACAGCAGTTCGCCGTCCGAGCCGGTGACGGTGGTCTCATGGGCGATTACTGCCGCCGAACCCTTGTCCCACACCTCGGTGATGCGCCCGGCGCTGCTGGCCTTGCCCTCGGCGGGGATCGGCCGGTGCACCACGACCTCCTGGCTGCCGTGCACAACCTTGGCCAGGTCGATCTCCACGCCCGGGTAGCTCACCCGCGGCGGCTCGGTGACCCGCATGGTCGGCGCGACCGTGGCGAACGTCGGAAGCACCTGCGGCGCGGTGTCGTGCAGATAACGCAGCTCGCCCGGATCGGTCCAGCGCGTGCCCGCGCTCAGGCCCAGGTGGTACAGCTGCACGTCGGACGGCGTCCACGCGAACTCCTGCGCCGGCAGCTCGGCCCCCAGCGCAACTTTCGGATCAATCGGCATCTACTTCTCCTAGCTGCTCACGGCCGCTGCGCGGATATGTCGTCCCGCTCACCGGTTCCTACTTCCCCGCAGCCTGCGGCTTGACGCGGTCGATGATGTCCTTGATCGCAAGGTAACCGAAGGCGATCGCGGGGCCGATGGTCGCGCCCGGTCCGGCATAGGTGTGGCCCATGACCGGGGCCGAGCAGTTGCCTGAGGCATAGAGGCCATCGATGACCGTGGTGTCCTCGCGCAGCACCCGCCCGGAGACGTCGGTGACCAGCCCGCCCTTGGTGCCCAGATCGCCGGGGACCATCTTGGCCGCGTAGTACGGGCCCTGCACCAGCCCGGCCAGGCTGGGATTCGGCTTCACGGTCGGGTCGCCGTAGTAGCGGTCATACGCGCTGTCGCCGCGCCCGAAGTCCGCGTCCTTGCCCTGCTCGGCGAAGCCGTTGAACCGCGTCACGGTCTCGGCGAGCGCCTCGGTCGGCACGCCGATCTCGGCGGCCAGTTCGGGCAGGGTATCGGCCTTGACGATCAGATTGCTTTCCATCCAGCGGGACGGAATGCGCTGGCCGGGCTGCAATCCGGCGAAAATGTAGCGGTTGCGGTAGCGCTGGTCGAATATCAGCCATGCGGGCACATGTTCGCCCGGCCCCTCACCCTGTCCATAGGTGCCGCCGTACATCGTGTGCACGGCCTCGACGTAAGGAGCGGACTCATTACCGAATCGCTTGCCGTTCGCGTCGACCATGATGCTGCCGGGCAGATTGCGCTCGGCCAGGGCGAACCACGGCTTACCGCCCTTGAAGAGGGTCGGTCCCCACCAGGCGTCCTCCATGACGTCGATATCGGCGCCGACGGCCATACCGGCCACGATGCCGTCGCCGGTGTTGGCCGCGGCACCCGTGGTCCACTCGGTGGTGATCGGCTCGCGCTGGTACTTGTGCCGCATCTCGGCGTTGTGCTCGAAGCCGCCGGAGCCCAGCACCACGCCGTAGCGGGCGCGGAAGGTGACCGGCTTACCGTCCTGAATGGCCTCCACACCGACCACGCGCCCGTCCTCGACAACCAGCCCGGTCATCGGGGTGTTCAGCAGCAGCGGCACGTTCGCATCCATCAGGCCCTTGCGCATGGCGGCGATGAGCGCCTGCCCCATGCCCAGCAGATGCTTGCCGGTGGCCTTGGCCCAGTAGGTGCGCGCGCCGACCCGCATGGCGCGCATCATGCCGCGCGGATGGCGCTTGATCAGGTTCAGCTTGACGAAGTCGGCCTGCGTGACCACAACGTTCAGTGGCGCCTTGGCGTACGGCGGTTCCAGGTTGAACCGCTCCTGTCCCAGCGTCTTGGCATTGAAGGGCTTGGGCTCGCACGAGCGGCCCGAGGACTTGCCGCCCGGCGCCTCCGGGTAGTAGTCGGAGTAGTTCGGCACCCAGTTCATCTTCAGCGGCGTGTGGTCCAGCACGAAGTCGAAGGCCTCCGCGCCGCGGTCGATGTAGGTGTCGATCCGCTCGGCGGGCGCGCCATCGCCGATGATGCTGTGCAGGTAGGTGCGCGCCTCCTCGCGGTCGTCGGGGCGGCCCGACGCGCGCAGCGCCTTATTGCCCGGGACCCACACACCACCGCCGCTGCGGGCGGTATTTCCGCCGTAATGCGCGGCCTTCTCGATGAGCACCGCGCGCAGGCCGTGGTGCGCCGCGGCGAGGGCGGCGGTCATTCCGGCGGCGCCGCTGCCGACCACCACCACGTCGTATTCCCGATCAGTCATGTAGAACACGTTATAGAATCGGTCCCGGGTTGGTCTATATTGGTCTGGCAGAAGGTGCTGCTGGGGCAAGTTTTCGCAGGAAAACTCGTTTCAGTTTCTGTCCCGGCCACCGACCGGGCCTCCAGTGGAAGGAATGAGCGTGCTGTCCGACGCGGTACGGAGTGAACTGGCCGCGGAGCTCGCGGCCGCCGAACGCGACCGGGTGCCCATCGACCCGCTGGTCGTGCGGCATCCCGGGATCGACGTCGTCGATGCCTACGAGATCCAGCTCATCAACATCCGCGCCCGGCTCGATGCCGGTGCGAAGGTGGTCGGTCACAAGGTCGGGCTGTCCTCCGAGGCGATGCAGAAGATGATGGGTGTGGACGAGCCCGACTACGGGCATCTGCTCGCCGATATGCAGGTGTTCGAGGATGTGCCCATCGACACATCCAAATACCTGTATCCGCGGGTGGAGGTGGAGGTCGGCTTCGTACTCGGCGCCGATCTGCCCGGCGAGGACTGCACCGAGGCCGACGTGCTGGCCGCGACCGTCGCGTACGCGCCCTCGATCGAGCTGATCGACACCCGCATCAAGGACTGGAAGATCGCGCTGTGCGACACCATCGCGGACAACGCGTCCTCGTGCGGATGGGTGCTCGGTCCCGAGCGCGTCGCGCCGGATCAGTTGGACATCAAGAAGATCGACGCCCGGCTCACCCGCAACGGCGAGGTCGTCGCCGAGGGGCGCAGCGATGCGGTGCTCGGCGATCCGACGATCGCGGTGGCGTGGCTGGCCCGCAAGGTCGCCCAGTTCGGGGTGCGCCTGAAGGCCGGGGACATCGTGCTGCCCGGGTCGTGCACCCGCGCCATCGACGCCCGCCCGGGCGACGCCTTCCATGCCGAGTTCGCCGGACTCGGTTCCGTCCGTCTGCAATTCAGCTGAGCCCGTAGGGAGATACCGTGGGGAAAGTCACCGCCGCGATCGTTGGATCCGGCAATATCAGTACCGATCTGCTGTACAAGCTGCTGCGCTCGGAGAGTATCGAGCCGCGCTGGATGGTCGGAATCGACCCGGACAGTGAGGGTTTGAAGCGTGCCCGCGGTCTGGGCCTGGAGACCTCGCACGAGGGCGCGGACTGGCTGCTGGCACTGCCGCAGAAGCCGGATCTGCTGTTCGAGGCCACCTCCGCGTATGTGCATCGCGCGTACGCACCCAAGTACGAGGCGGCGGGCATCAAGGCGATCGACCTGACCCCGGCCGCCGTGGGCCCGGCCGTGATTCCCTCGGTGAACATCGACTCACTCACGGACGCACCGAATGTCAACATGATCACCTGCGGTGGTCAGGCGACGATTCCGATGGTCGCGGCCGTCTCGCGCGTCGTGCCGGTGCCCTACGCCGAGATCGTGGCCTCGGTGTCGTCGGTGTCCGCCGGTCCCGGAACCCGGGCCAATATCGACGAATTCACCAAGACCACCTCCAGGGGCGTGGAGACCATCGGTGGCGCCCAGCGTGGTAAGGCCATCATCATCCTGAATCCGGCCGAGCCGCCGATGATCATGCGCGACACCATCTTCTGTGCCATTCCGGAGGATGCCGATCACGATGCCATCACCGAATCCGTCCACCGGATGGAGAAGTCGGTGCAGCAGTACGTGCCCGGCTACCGGCTGCTCAACGAGCCGCAGTTCGACGAGCCGTCGGTGGTTTCCGGTGGGATGGCGAAGGTTTCGATCTTCGTGGAGGTCGAGGGCGCGGGCGATTTCCTGCCGCCGTATTCGGGCAACCTCGACATCATGACCGCCGCCGCCACCCGCGTGGGTGAAGTTCTGGCCGACCGGATCCTCTCGGCTCGGGTGTAGGGAAGGAATCAGACATGCCTTATTCACAAGAGCTTGACATCCGGGTCACCGATACCTCGCTGCGCGACGGCTCGCACCACAAGCGTCACCAGTTCACCACGACCGAGGTGCGCGATATCGTCGCCGCGCTGGACGGTGCGGGCGTCCCGGTCATCGAGGTGACCCATGGCGACGGTCTCGGTGGCTCGTCGTTCAACTACGGATTCTCGAAAACCCCCGAGCAGGAACTGGTTACGATCGCCGCGCAGACGGCCAAGCGGGCCAAGATCGCGGTGCTGATGCTGCCGGGCGTCGGTGTCAAGGAGGACATCAAGGTCTCCCAGGACAACGGCGCCTCGATCGTGCGCATCGCGACGCACTGCACTGAGGCCGACGTCTCGATCCAGCACTTCGGCCTGGCCCGCGAGCTGGGGCTGGAGACCGTCGGATTCCTGATGATGTCGCACACTGCGCCGCCGGAGGTGCTGGCCAAGCAGGCCCGCATCATGGCCGACGCCGGATGCCAGTGCGTGTATGTCGTCGATTCCGCGGGTGCGCTTGTGCTGGAACAGGTTTCCGATCGCATCGCCGCGGTCGTCGCCGAGCTCGGTGACGACGCGCAGGTCGGCTTCCACGGTCACGAGAACCTGGATCTGGCCGTGGCCAACTCGGTCTATGCGGTGCGTGCCGGGGCCAAGCAGATCGACGGCAGCGCAAGGCGTTTCGGCGCGGGTGCGGGTAACACCCCGGTCGAGGCGTTCGTGGGTGTGTGCGACAAGCTCGGCGTCAAGACCGGCATCGACTTCTTCGCGATCGCCGACGCCGCGGAAGATGTTGTGCGCCCGGCGATGCCGCAGGAGTGCCTGCTCGATCGCCAGGCGCTGATGATGGGCTATGCGGGCGTGTACTCCAGCTTCCTCAAGCATGCCGAGCGCCAGGCCGAGCGGTACGGGGTCTCCGCGGCGGAGATGCTGGTCCGCGCCGGTCGGCGCAAGCTCGTCGGCGGCCAGGAGGATCAGCTGATCGACATCGCGCTGGAGTTGCAGCGGGAGCAGACGAACTGAGCGGTACTTGTCACAGGTCGGCGCTAGGGTCGAGGTGTTGCAGGACAAGGGCGCTAGATCGCTGGTGGAGAAGTTGACCGGATAACTTCATGGTGGTGCCGTTGCACGGTTGAGAGAAGGGGGGACCGATGAGCGTGACCGAGTCGGGATCTGTCGTGTTGCGGCAGTGCGCGTTCACCACCCGCCCATACACCGCGGTCGATGAGGTTACCGGCGAGCCGATCGGACTCGACGACGTCGATATCCGAGCCGGATGGCTACTCGACCTGGTGGCTTCTGCTGAAACCGAGTTGATGTCACGCTTGTGGCGCCCAGCGACCTTCGATGTCCTGGCCGCTGGGCGTGATCGGCAAGACCGCCCGCTGCCCGCCCAAGGTCACGTCGCAGCGGCTCGCGTCGGCTGGGAGCCGAGCTACCCCGACGGGATCTACGTGCCGTCGAGAGTGACCCGGGTGGTGACCGCGCAGGTGATGGCCAGTTTGCGGACTTTGGCGTACCGGGACACCGCGATCACCGCACTCTCGACCCGATTCGACCCCGCCACCGGCCGGGTGACCGCACCCACCGCCCCAACTGACCACGTGCGGTCGGGCTTTGCTCAGGGAGTGCGACGCCAGCTCATCGCACACTTACGCCGCACCAACGCGGTGCCGGGGACCCGGTTGCGGATCACCGATGTCCAGGGTCCGCCGCAGACCAGCACGATGGTTCGGCTCGGCGCCGCGGATCAACAGCTTTCGCAGATCACCGCGACTGACGGCGAACTGGTGTTGACAGTGAAGCTGCCTACCAGCCCGACTCCGGAGGGGCGGACGCAGTGGCGGCGGGTGCGGCTGACCGCCACCATTCCCGCTCGCCTACACGACAAAGCTGTCATCGACTGGCATCTGCCGACTCTTGTGATCGACCGCAGGGGTCTGCTATGGCGGTGCGCGGTGACCGAGACGGTGCCCGCTGGCGACCTGGCGGCTGGGACCGTCGCGGTGGGGGTCGATTGGTCTCCGTCCACGCTCGGCGCCGCCGCTATCGCAGCCGAGGGTTCTGGCGGGCTTTCTTCGGACTATCAGGGTTGGACCTACGACGATCGAGGGCTCGGGATCAAACTGGCGCGCCTGCAAACGGAAGGCCAGTTGTTGCACCGCAAGTCCGCGCGGCTGGCGCGGCTCGCCGCCACTGCCTCGCCGGAGGTCCGGGCCCGGTTGGAGGCGAAGATCGCCGTCCTTGACGGGCATCGCACCGCGGTGGGTGTCAAGAGGGGAAAGATCAACCGGGAACTGGCCTTTCACTTCGCCCGCCAAGTCACCGACTACGCTGCGGCAGCGGGCGCGCGGGCGATCGCGGTGGAAGATCTCACTACGCTCGAGACCGGCGGACATGGGCGGGTTAACAATAATCTCGCAGCGCAGTCCGCGCGCGGTAAGGCGGTCGCCGCTCTGGCTCACACTGCCGCAGGTGTCGGGGTCACGGTAGTTTCCGTGCCGGCACGAGGATCTTCCGCCTTGTGTCCCGGTTGCGACGAACAGCTCTCACGGCCCGGTGGTTACCACCGTGCGTGGTGTTCGCGCTGCCGGATCGGTGGTGATCGCGACCATATCGCAGGTGTGAACCTGGCCAAACGCGCATTGCTGGGTCGCCGCAGCGCACGTCGGCGCCGCGGTCAACTGGCCGCGATCCGGGTCGCTCAGCATGCACCGGTGCGGCCATCACGCGCCAAGAACGTTTCCACCCCGCCCCGGCCGCGACATCGCCGCGTCCGCCATAGCCTGCCCACTACAAAACCGCGGTTGGGGGTGAATCCGAAACAGCATGTTCCTGCACCACAAGCGTCGGTGTGGGACACGGTCAAACCCGTATCACCGCACGGTGATACGGGTAGCCGTGACACACGTATATCTCCACCTCTCGCCACGCCAGTGGCAGAGGGTACGAGATCTACGTAGACGCTGTCACCGCCTGATGGACCCCGTCAGGCGGCAGCTTGCGTTACCACGTAGGCCCTTCCGTCAGGCACCTAGCATCGCCCTGGGCCGGATGCTTCCCAGAGGCCGTGGGCGGGTTTTCCGTCCATGGCCTCTGCGTTTTCGGGCCGGCCGACGGAATGGGCGGTTGCTACCGCATGGAACGTAATTAAAGTCTAGAAATATCCTGTAAAACGGTTATGCTTGCCAAGGTTGTTTCGGGGTGGTCCGAATCAGCTAATGGCTGGTTGCCGGTCGGGTGCGGTAGGTCATCCGAAATACCGGTTACACAGCCAACTTCCGGCTAACTATAGGTTAGCTGGAGGCGTAAACGAAGGGCCCGATCCATGACGAGGGGATCGGGCCCTTCTGTATTGTCTGGCGCAATGTCACAGGAGACGAATGCGGGCAGAATGTACGCCGGGCAGCCCGTAGAAGACCGGCAGCGGCAACGACGTGCGCGTTTTCTGGAATCGGGACTAACGGTGTTCGCGCGCGATGGCTATGGCAATAGCTCGGTCGGTGCTATCTGCAAAGACGCCGGGCTTTCATCACGACAGTTCTACGAGGAGTTCACCGGGCGCGAATCGCTACTGCTAGAGCTCTACGAACAGATCGACCGGCAATCGCGCGACGCGGTCGCGGCCGTGCTGGCCGAGCATTCCGACGACTCCGCGGTCGACGTCATCGACGCCGCCGTGCGGGCCTACGTCGAATCGATCGGCCGCGACCCTCGCAAGGCGCGCGTGGCACTGGTCGAGGTGGTCGGCGCCGGGCCGAAGGTGGAGAAGTTCCGCCTGGAGCTACGCCGAGCCTGGGGTGCGCTGCTGGCCGGCGCCGCGGAAGATGCTGCGCTACACGGGGAAATCCCGCCCGGCGATTACGAGATGCGGGTGCTCGCGATCATCGGCGCGGTCAACTATGTCGTGGACGCCTGGAGCGGGGCCGACCCGCGACCGGCCCTCGACGATATGATCCGCGTGCTACGCCGCATCATCATCGGCGCGGTGAGCGCTTAAGGGCGGCCGCTAATATCGCTGGGTGACCATCGACCAGTCGGCCGAGCCGGGCCCGAGTTTTGTTGTGTGCGGCGATAATCCGCTGGTGTATCAGCTGGCGCTGCGCCTGGTCACGCGGTTCGTGGGCGGCACTGTCACCGTGGTGCTGCCCGATCGCGGTGGCAGTTTCGTACCGCAGCTCGAACAGCTCGAGCGGGTGCACATCCAATGCGCCGCGCGGATCGACGAGACGACGCTGCGTGCGGCCGGGGTCGCCGAGGCCAGGGCGCTGGCGCTGGTAGATCAGGGCGATGTGGAGAACTTCCACTCGGCGCTGCGCGCGCACGAGCTGAATCCGGGGATCCGGCTAGTGATCCGGATGTTCAACACCGGCCTGGGTTTTCGCATTCGGACGCTGTTCGCCGACTGTGTCGTGATGTCCATGTCGGAGATGGCGGCGCCGTCGTTCATCGCGGCCGCGATGAACGAGCGGGCCGTGGACTATCTGCGACTGAGTGATCGCACGCTGTTTGTCGCGGACGCCACGGAGGTGTCGCCGGAGCAGGTGGTGTGCGGGCTGGCGGCCGGGCCCGGCGAGGAGATCGCGCTGGTGCCACCGGCTGTTGCGGCGGCGGGCCGCCGATCCTTTACCGCGCCGGGCCGCCCATCGGCTGCGAGCGGCCGGGTGCTCGCGCTGGCCGGACGCACACCGTATTCGCCTGGCAGACCGCGACTGTGGCTGAGCCTGATCCGATATCTCGTTCGGCACAGTCTGATTCGACTGCTTTCCGGCCTGGTGGCCTTCATCGCGCTCTGCTGCTGCCTGCTGGTGCTGATCGGAACCGGCTGGGGCACAGCGGTTTACGAGACGATGCTCGATGCGGCCGGTGCCGCGGCACCGGAGGCGGATAAGTCCTTGTGGTTCAAGCTGTTTCAGCTGGCGATCACCTTCACCGGGCTGGCAATGACTCCGGTGATCACCGCGCTGGTGGTGGGCGGCGTGTTGCGGGCGCAGCTGGACGATTTCACCGCCCCGGATCCGGCTCGATACGAGGATCATGTCGTGGTGGCCGGACTGGGCAATGTCGGTATGCGCGTGCTCGAGCAGCTCAGCGACCTCGGGGTCCGGGTGGTCGGGCTGGACTACGACGAAAATGCCCGTGGCGTCCCCCAGGCCAGGGCACTCGGGGTGCCCGTGGTGATCGGCCAGGCCACCTGGGAGGACACACTGCGTGCGGCCGGGGTTGCGCGGGCGCGGGCGCTGGTGCTGCTCACCAGCAGCAACGCGGTAAATCTCGAGGCCGCCATGCTCGGCCAGTCGTACCGCGACGATCTGCGGGTGGTGCTGCGCCTGTCCGACGACGACCTGGCCGATCGGGTGCAGCGAAGTCTGGATAAGGCGGTGGTGCGCAGCGTCTTTCAGCTCGCCGCCGACGGATTCGCCGCGGCCATGAGCGAGCGGCGGGTGATCGCGACCCTCTCGGTCGACCAGGCCACCCTGATGATCGCCGAGGTGCCGGTGCAGGCCGGTTCGGACCTGGTCGGCAAGCCCCTCGGCGCCGCCGATCTGCCCGAACACGCCCGCGTGATCGCCCTGCAGCGCGACGCGGGCGCCGAACTGTACTGGCAACCCGCCCCGGAAACCGCACTGGCCCAGGGCAATCAGCTGGTAGTGGTCACCACGCGCACTGGACTGAACCAGCTACTGGAGCGCACCGAGGGTGCCCCGGGCGATCCGCCCGAGCCGGTCGCTGTCCTCGCCTAGCGGCGGCACTTCCGTCATTCCGGCATGTTGGCGGCCTGTTGCGGCCACGCCGATGTGTGCCCGGGCGTGGCAGGGGTCATGCACCGCGCGTCCCGATGATCTTGCCGCCTGCGCGGTAGCGTTCGGACATGGAGACTGTTCCGATCCAGGTGCCCGACGGCAGCACGGTGCCGGTGCGGTTGATTCCGGCGTGGGGGCGGCATCGGCATCCGATTACCGCCGACGCACCGCGCGCGGTGGTGGTGATCATTCCGGGACTGGGCGTGCCCGCGATCTACTACAGCGATTTCGCCAAGGAGCTGGCCGGGCGCGGGGTCGATGTGGCGATCGGGGAGCTGCGCGGGAACGGGGACAGCCGTCCCAAGCCGAGCGCCGAAAGCGCCTACGGGTACCAGGAATTAGTGTCGGTCGACTTCCCGGCGATCTTCGAGGTGGTGCGCGAACGGTTTCCGGACAGCACGCCGATCCTGCTGGGGCACAGCATGGGTGGGCAGCTGGGCCTCATGTACGCCGCCCGGGTTCGCGGCCGCCTGGGCGGGCTCATCCTGGTCGCCTCGGGCACCCCGTACTACCGCGGCTACAGCGGTATCGCCCGCTCGGGCATGCTGCTCGGCCCGGCCGCCGTCTCGCTGACCGCCGGCCTGGCCGGGTTCTGGCCCGGCGATCGCATCACGGCGGGCGGATTCGGCCGCCAGTCCAAGGTGCTGATCGCCGACTGGGCGCGGCTGGCCCGCACCGGACGGTTCGTCCCCGTCGACGCCGATATCGACTACGAGGAGCGCATCGCCCGCCTGAAGCTGCCGGTGCTGTCGATCACCGTCGAGGGCGACGAGGCTACCCCGAGCGGCTCGGCGAAGCATCTGCTGGAGAAGCTGCCGAACGCGCCCATCGCTACATGGCACGAGCCGAAACCATTGGGACACAACGGTTGGATCACCGACTCCCGAACCACCGTCGATCGCATCGAGCAGTGGTTGCGGGACCGGTGATTCACGCGTCTCTGTGGCCCTCGATCAGCATCTGGGTGAAGAACTCGTAGATCAGCGTCGCCTGAAAGGCCATCTGCTTATTGTCCGCCGCGCCGCCGTGGCCGCCCTCGATATTCTCGTGGTACCAGACGGTGTGGCCCTGCTCCTCCAGGCGGGCGGCCATCTTCCGGGCGTGGCCGGGATGGACGCGGTCGTCGCGGGTGGAGGTGGTCAGCAGGATCGGGGGGTAGGCACGGTGGGGGTCGGTGTTCTGATACGGCGAGTACTTGCTGATGTACTCCCACTCCTGCGGCTTGTCGGGGTCGCCGTATTCGGCCACCCAGGAGGCGCCGGCGAGCAGCAGGTGGTAGCGCCGCATGTCCAGCAGCGGCACCTGACACACGATGGCGCCGAACAGTTCCGGGTAGCGGGTGAGCATCACGCCCATCAGCAGGCCGCCGTTGCTGCCGCCCACCGCGCCCAACTGCTGCGGCGTCGTAATCTCGCGTGCTACAAGGTCTTTCGCGATCGAGGAGAAGTCCTCGTAGACCAGATGCCGGTTGGCCTTCTGCGCCTGGGTATGCCACCGCGGGCCGTACTCGCCGCCGCCGCGGATATTGGTCATCACCCAGGCGCCGCCGCGTTCGAGCCAGCCCATGCCCGATGCGCCGCTGTATGCGGGGGTGCGGGAGATCTCGAAGCCGCCGTAGCCGGACATCACCGCCGGGCCGGGGCGGTCGCGGTGATCGCGGTGGCGAATCACGAAGTAGGGCACCTGCGTTCCGTCGTCGGAGCTGGCGAAGAACTGCTCGGTCTCGATGCCGTCGGCGTCGAAGAATCCGGGTTCTTTCTTGAGGAGCGTGGCCGATCCGCCCACCGAGCCGGACAACAGCGTGGCCGGCGTGGTGAAACCGCTTGTAGTGAGCATGAATTCGTCGCCACCCTCGAGCGGATCCAGGTTCATGACGTTGGTGGTCGACATCGCCGGGGTATCGGCGAGCGGTTCGCGGGTCCAGCCCTTGCCCGCGCCCGGGGGAGTCAGCACGTACAACCCGGTCTGCACATCCTCGAGGGTGATCAGCAGCAGATGGTTCTCGGTCCAGCCGTAGCCGTGCAGCGAGGTGTGCTCGTCCGGGGTGAAAATGGTATCGAAAGTTCGCGCACCGCCTAGGAATTCGTTCAGGTCCATGGCGATCAGCGCGCCGTCCGGGTAGGTCGTGCCACCCACCTCCCACGGCGTCTTCAGGCGCAGCAGCAGCCAATCCTTGTACCAGGAGACCGAGGCGTCGGTCGGTACGTCGAGGTGGGTCAGCGAACCGTCCTCCTCCAGGAGATAGACGATCTCGTTGAAGAAATCCGTGGCCCGGGAGACGAAATGCCGTTCGTAGCCGGGGGTGCGGTCGTAGCCGACCGAGACCGACACGTCGCCCGCCTCGCCCTCGAAGACCGTCTCCGCCGCGTCGAGCGGGGTCCCGCGCTTCCAGCGCTTGGCGATTCGCGGATAGCCGGAATCGGTCAGCGAGTCCGGGCCGAAATCCGTTCCGACATAGACGGTATCGGCGTCGATCCAGCGAATCTGAGACTTGGCCTCCGGCAGATAGTAGCCGCCGCCCGCCTCGTCCAGGAATCGCTTTGCCGTCATATCGAATTCGCGCACCACCTTGGCGTCGGCGCCGCCGCGCGAGAGGCTGATCAGCGCCAGCGACTGCTCGGGGCGCAAAACCGCCGCGCCGCCCCACACCCAGTTCTCCTCCTCGGCCGCGGCCAGCGCGTCGAGGTCGATCAGCACCTCCCAGGCCGGATCGTCGGTGGCGTATTGCGCGAAGGTGGTCCGCCGCCACAGGCCCTTGGGGTGCTGGGCGTCGCGCCAGAAGTTGTACAGCCAGTCGCCGCGCCGGGCCGGGTACGGGATGCGGGCGTCGGTATCGAGCATGTCCAGGATGCGATGCTCCAGCTCGCCGAACCGATCCGAGGCGGCGAACCGCTCGATGACCACGTCGTTGTGCGCGCGGGCGAACTCCAGCGCCCGGTCGCCGGTCACCTCCTCCAGCCAGAGGTACGGATCGTTCTGCTGCTCCTGCGCACCGCTCATACGAGCCATTGTTACCGACGACACGGCAGACCTCGCGACGAACAGGGCCGTGAGCTTCCCCCGCCACCACCCCAGGGGGCGCGCTGCGCGCGGCTGATTCCGCCAGCCTCTTCCCCCGCCACCACCCCAGGGGGCGCGCTGCGCGCGGCTGATTCCGCCAGCCTCTTCCCCCGCCACCACCCCAGGGGGCGCGCTGCGCGCGGCTGATTACACTCGGGTCGTGACTTCCCACTACGATGTCGTCGTTCTCGGCGCTGGACCCGGCGGTTACGTCGCCGCGATCCGCGCCGCTCAGCTCGGTTTGCGAACAGCGATCGTCGAGCAGAAATACTGGGGCGGTGTGTGCCTGAACGTCGGGTGCATTCCGTCCAAGGCCCTGCTGCGCAATGCGGAGCTCGCGCATATCTTCACCAAGGAAGCCAAGACGTTCGGCATGTCGGGCGAGGTGAGCTTCGACTTCGGCGCCGCGTTCGACCGCAGCCGCAAGGTCGCCGACGGCCGCGTCAAGGGCGTGCACTTCCTGATGAAGAAGAACAAGATCGACGAGTTCGATGGGAAGGGTACGTTCACCGACTCCCACACGCTCTCGGTCGCGCTGAGCAACGGCGGCAACGAGACCATCACCTTCGATAATGCGATCATCGCCGCCGGCACCGAGACCAAGCTGCTGCCGGGCACGTCGCTGTCGCAGAACGTGGTCACCTATGAGGAGCAGATCCTCACCCGTGACCTGCCGGGCTCGATCCTCATCGTCGGCGCGGGCGCGATCGGCATGGAATTCGCCTACGTCCTGAAGAACTACGGCGTCGACGTGCGCATCGTGGAATTCCTGGACCGCGCGCTGCCGAACGAGGACGCCGACGTCTCCAAGGAGATCACCAAGGCGTACAAGAAGCTGGGCGTCACCATCAGCACGGGCGCGTCGGTGCAGTCCATCGAGGACAACGGCACCAAGGTCACCGTGTCGATCAAGGACAACAAGTCCGGCTCGGTCGAGACCGTCACCGTCGACAAGGTGCTGCAGGCCGTCGGCTTCGCACCCCGGGTGCAGGGCTACGGCCTCGAGGCGACCGGCGTGCGGCTCACCGAGCGCGCCGCCATCGCGATCGACGACTACATGCGCACCAACGTGCCGCATATCTACGCCATCGGTGATGTCACCGCCAAGCTGCAGCTCGCGCACGTCGCCGAGGCGCAGGGCGTGGTCGCGGCCGAGACCATCGCCGGCGCGGAGACCGTGCCGCTCGGCGACTACCGGATGATGCCGCGCGCCACCTTCTGTCAGCCGCAGGTCGCCAGCTTCGGCCTCACCGAGGAGCAGGCGCGCGCCGAGGGCTACGACGTGAAGGTCGCCACCTTCCCGTTCACCGCCAACGGCAAGGCACACGGGCTGGGCGACCCGAACGGCTTCGTGAAGCTGATCGCCGACGCCAAGTACGGCGAGCTCATCGGCGGCCACCTGATCGGCCCCGACGTCTCCGAGCTGCTGCCCGAGCTGACCCTGGCCCAGAAGTGGGACCTCACGGTCAATGAGCTGGCCCGCAACGTGCACACGCACCCGACGCTGAGCGAGGCGCTGCAGGAGGCCATCCACGGCCTGGCCGGACACATGATCAACTTCTGATCTCGGCCAGTATCGCGGTAAATGAAGGCGCCCTTCGGTTTTCGAGCCGAGGGGCGCTTTTGTTCGTTGGGGCGAGTATTACGTAGACCTGGCGCGGCGTATCTCTTCGGCGTGTGGGCGGTGTGTCGTCTTGAAGGGGTGCGGATGCAGGGCTGAGCTGGCCGTACGCGCCAGAGTTTGCTTACGATGACGTTGCCCAGCACGAGGGAGGGAGACAAGATGAGTGTTATGGCTGTTGAACGTAGTCTCAGCGTCAAGGCTGTTGTCCATCGTTATCACGAGTTGCCTAGCGACCCATACGACTTGTGGGTGCACGATGAGCTATCTGGCATTCTCGATATTCCGCACGACGGGACCAGAATCGAGATCATCGGGGGAGAGATTGTTGTGACGCCTGGACCGGACATCGACCATGGAGCAGTCGTGAGTGCGATTCAGAATGCTTTCGCGGTAGCCGAGGCCATGCAGCCGGACTTCCCCTGGCAATGTCTCCAAGCAGTGGATCTCAACCTCGGAGACATCCATGACGGCTACATCCCAGACCTGTGTGTACTGGATCAGGATATCTTGCGGCAGGCTCGTGTTCAGGGGTTGAAGAAATTGCTGCCGCATCACCTGGCGTTCACAGTTGAGGTCACCTCACCCTCCAACGCCTCCGAAGACCGTCAACCCGGCCCCCGACGGTTCCGCCCGAGCAAGTGGAACGGCTATGCGCGAGCCGGTATCGGGCATTACCTGATCGTCGATCGGGATCCGAAGGTAGCCTCCGCCACGTTGTACACCGAACCCGATCGCGAATCCGGCAGCTACCGAGTATCGGCGAGCTGGAAGTTCGGGGAGACGATCCAGTTGCCGGAGCCGTTCGGCGTCTCGATCCGTACCGATGAGTGGATGCCGTGGGAGTAGTAGTGCCGTCAACTCTATGACGGCAGCCAACAAGGGTCAGGGAGCGGCCGGGGCCAATCGCGGTAGGAGGGTCTGTGCGTTGCCGTGCATGACCTGGGCGAGTAGTTCCGGCCGATCGGTGAAGTAGGTGTCGACGTTGTTCGTGTACCAGCCTGCTATGTCCGGGGATACCGCCGGGAAGTCGGTGCCGAACAGGATCTGCTCCGGGGGCACGAAGTTCTCCAGCGCAACGAGATTCGTCTCGAAGCCCGACAGCGCCGTCTCGAAATAGAAGGTGCGGAAGTCGGCGATGATCTCCTCGGGGCTCAGCTCGCATCCGAGGTAGTGCGAGAGCGCCGCGACCCGGGCGGCGAGGAACGGTGTGCTGCCGCCGGAGTGCGACAGGATGATTCGCACGTTGGGGAACTGTCGTTTGCGGCCGCTGGTGACCAGATCGGCCGCGCCCTTGTAGGTTTCGTTCGGCACCTCGCTGACCGGTGTCGGCAGGAAGCGGTTCGGCATCCGGTTGCGTCCCGGGGTCTGCTCGCCGTGCAGGAATACGAGCGTGCCGCGACGGTCGAGCTCGGCCCACAGCGGCTCGAACAGGTCGTCGCCCAGCGATCGCGCCTCCTCGCCGGTGCCATAGACATTGGTGAGGGTGACGCCGTCGGCGCCGAGCTCATCGAGGGCGTAGGTCAATTCCTCGAGCGCGGCGTCGACATCGGTGGGCGTCGGCAGATGGGCGAAGAAGCCGAACCGTCCGGGGTGATCCTCGACCGCTTGGCGGGCCATCGTGTTGACCCCGCGAGCGAAGGCCGGTCGCCGGTCGGCGGGCAGATTCTGCTCCAGATCGTTGGGCAGGGACAGGATCGCCGTTCGGATGCCGAGGCCGTCCATGAATGCCAGGCTCGATTCGGGTGTCCAGCGTGGTGCGGCACCGCCCGGGAAACGCCAGCCCGACTGCGCGATCAGTGAACCCTGCAGCAGCTCGCCCAGTTCGCTGCCAGGGAAGATGTGATGGTGGAAGTCGATCCGCGCCGGGGCGGGAGAGTTCGTGGTCATGCCTTCCAGTGAAGCATTTAGTTGATATTTGTCAATAGTTGCAGGATGGTAGGCTGGGGCGTATGGGCGAGCATGTAGACCAGTCGTCGATGCTGGACGCATCGCGCGCGCCGGAATTGAGCGATACCCCAACGCCCGAACTGCGGCTCCTGGACGCCCTGTTCCGGCTCAGCAAAACCATGCTGTCCGACGCGCGAACCCACGTGGTGGCCGCCGCCGACCTCGATCTCGCCGACTTCCTCGTCCTGCGCAGCATCCAATTCGGCGTCGGCACTCCCGGCGATCTGGTGCGGGATCTCGGACTCAACCCCGCGGTGATCAGCCGCGCGATCACCAAACTCGCCAAGGCCGGGTACGTCGACCGGCGCATCGATTCCGAGGATTCCCGGCGGTCACACATAGATCTCACCGAGGAGGGCGAGCGCACCAACGCTGCGATCGCCGCTCGCGTCCGGCCGGGCCTGGCGCAACGCCTCGGCCGCCTCGACCCGGACCGGGTCCGCATCCTGCTGGAGACGCTGGAAATGCTGTGAATGAACGTGTGAGCGAACCATCGGCGCAGCGGGTGTCGAGCCGTGAGTGATCGCGTTATTGCGGGGAGTTCGCCGTTGGGTCGACCACCGCATCGACGCGGTGGATCAGGTCGTCGTCGATGGTCAGGACCAGAACGGCGAACAGCCGATGGTCGCGGTAGGCGAGAATCGCCGGTCGGCCGTACGCCGGGTGCGGGATCATCGTGACTTCCGGGCCGTAGTGGCGGGACAGATTGGCGGCGATCTCGTGCGGGCCGATGCTGAGTACCGGGTCGAATTCGGCGCCGGTCACGAAGGTCGCCAGGCCCCAGGCGTCCGGGTGCAGCGCGGAGACCAGGGCAGTGATGTCGCCGCCGGTACAGGCCGCGATGAATCGTTCGGTCACCGCGTGATGCTGTTCCTGTGCAACGGTTTTCGTGGACCGTTCGGCCTCGGAAATCTTTTGCCGGGCGCGGCGGGCGAGCTGGCGGCAGGTGCCGGGCGGGCGGCCGAGGGTCTCGGCGATCGTGTCGAACGGCAACGCGAACACGTCGTGCAGGATGAAGGCGACGCGTTCGGCGGGGCTCAGGCGTTGCAGCACGACGAGCATCGCGAACTGGACCTCCTGATCCAGGGTGATCCGGTCGGCCGGGTCCGCGCTCGGCGGCTGCGTCACCGATATCCGGTCGGTCAGATCGATCGGGTCGGACGGGGTCTCCCGGCGCATCCGGGCGCTGCGCAGCTGATCCAGGCAGAGCCGGCCGGTCACCACGGTCAGCCAGGCGCGGTCGTCATCGACGTCGTCGGCGCGGGCCAGCCTCGTGAATGCCTCCTGCACCACGTCCTCGGCCGCGCCGATATCGCCCAGCATGCGCAGGGCGAGGTCCACCAGGTGGTGGCGGTGAGCTCGCCAGGGGTCGGTGACATCGCGGGACATGGTCATATCGTTCAGGACGAGATAGGCGGCAGGAAAGTTACGCCGCGGCCGCCGGTAACTTCCCGCGGTGCTGCCTCGTCCCTCAGATATGACACATATGGCATTTCGCACCAGGATGGCGCTCGCGGCGTTCGCCGCGGCGGGACTCGTCGGCGGATCTGCGGCCGCGGCCACCGCCGCGCCGGATGACGCCGCACCGTACCTGGGCACCTGGAACTACGACCAGCCCGCCGCCGCCACGATGACCGACGTCGCCACCATGAATCTGTTCGGCTTCACCGCGCAGTTCCCGCAAATCGGGACGGTGGTGTTCAGCCGGGGCGCGAACGGGGAGGTCCTTGGCCACACCGATCAGGGCTGCACCTGGCGGTTCCGGGTCGAGCCCGGCGCGCTCGAGCTCGCCTCCACCGACCAGCACTGCTTCAATCGAATCATCGACTCGGACTACAACATCGACCGTTGGCGGGTGGAGATCGACGGCGATCGGGAGCGGGAGGTCTTGCACGCCAACAGTCATCTGGCCGGGCAGACCTTCTCCTTCGGCCTCGCCGATGGCCGGCGTACGCGGGCGGGAATCACCGGACGGGCAGCTACGGTGCGCAATTTCGCCGGTGCGTGGCAGTTCGATCCGCCGGACCCGGCCCGGCTGGTCAACGTTGGAACGATTACTGGGGAGGTGCCGGTGCCGACGGTGTTCACCGGCACGGTCGACTACCGTGCCGGCGTCGGTAACACGATTGTCGCCCGGACCGGTGACGGCTGCGACTGGACGCTGGCCGCGGACGGCAATACCGCCGAACTATCGCCGGCAACCCAGACCTGCGGCGGGGTGAGCCGAACATTCTGGTCCATCGCTAGCGACGGCCACCGGCAGACGGTCATTACGCAGGGTGTCGGCGCAGACGGTTCGCGGATTCTGCTGACAAGCGGTGCACTGACCCGTCAGTGACCGTGACGGTGGTGATCAGTCGCGGTGGTATGCGGTCTGGGCGTCGCGGACGGTATCGATGTTGGCCTCGAGAAGGTGGATCAGATCGTGCAACTTCTCCGCGACCTGAGAGCCCAGGTCGGTCAAGGTGTATTCGACGCGCGGCGGGATGGTCTGGTGGACCTCGCGGTGGACCATGCCGTCGCGTTCGAGGGTTTGCAGAGTTTGCGAGAGCATGCGTTCGCTGACGCCGTCGACGCGGCGGCGCAGCGCGTTGAAGCGGTAGGGGCCCTCGCGCAGCGCGACCAGGGCCAGCACGCCCCAGCGGCTTACGGCATTCTGCAGCACCAGGCGTGAGCTGCAATTTCGGTCGAAGACGTCGGCCTCCAGCGTCGGATCGGCGCTGTCGGCCGGCTGGGGGTGCCGAGTGGTCATGACGTGATGCTACCCATCTGAGCTGTAGTGACTTCGCCCTCAGTAGTGTTGGAATATCTAGTACTAACCAATAGTTAGTGCATGATGTTCCGTACATACTTTATGGAGGTAGTTATGACCGTCGCCGTCACTGGAGCCAGTGGTCAGCTGGGCCGACTCGTCGTGGAGGCGCTGCTGCGCCGCGATGCCGGGCCGATCGTCGCGATCGTCCGGGATCCCTCGAAGGTGGCCGATCTGGCCGCGCGGGGAGTGGAGGTCCGGCAGGCCTCGTACGACGACGCCGCGGCGCTCGATCGCGCGCTCGCCGGGGTGGACCGGCTGCTGCTCATTTCCGGTACCGACATGGGTGCGCGAGTCGCCCAGCACGCCAACGTGATCCGCGCCGCCGAGCGGGCCGGTGTGAAACTGCTTGCCTACACCAGCATTCCGCGGGCCACCGACAGCCCGTTGATCCTCGCGCAGGAACACCGCGGCACCGAGGCCGTGCTGGCCGAATCCCCTGTGCCGCATACCCTCCTGCGCAATGGCTGGTACTGGGAGAACTTCTTCGGCCGGGTGGCCTCCGCGGTCGAGGGCGGGGTGTTCGCCGGCGCCTCCGGCAACGGCCGCGTCTCGGCCGCGGCGCGCGCCGATTACGCCGAGGCGGCCGCGGTCGTGCTCACCACCGACGGGCACGCCGGCCAGGTCTACGAACTGGGCGGCGACGAGCACCCGACGTATTCCGATCTGGCCCAGGTGATTTCGCAGGTATCGGGCAAGGCGGTCCGCTACCAGGACGTGCCCGAGGCCGAGTTCGTCGCGGCCCTCGAGAGTGCCGGGGTACCAACTCCCATGGCGACGGCATTGGCGGACGCGGACGCCGGGACCGGCCATGGCTGGCTGGAGGTTACCGACGGCGACCTGCACAAGCTGCTCGGCCGCGCTACCACCCCGGCGGCCGATGCCTTCGGCGCCGCGCTGTCGCGGTAATCCCGCCGACTCCCTCGTGCCGCCGTACGACGGCGCGAGGGAGGTCGACTGTTGCTCGTCGCCTTGCTGTTTGCGGTCGGTGGCGCGCAATCAGCACGGCCCGGCCATGTCGATCGTTCGCACGCTCAGTCCGGAACCAGCGGGCGGACCTGTTCGGCGACGAATCGGACGAAGGCCGCGGGGTCTGGGTCGTCGACGGTGGGCTGCAGCACGACCGTGTCCGCGCCGGCGGCGGCGTAGTGCGCGACGGTATCGGCGATCGTGCGGGCATCCCCGGCGACGCCGACACCCTCGAGTTGGTCGCGGCCCTCCCGTGCCAGATCCGCCCGGAGGCGTTCGGCCGCACCGGGACCGGTCGCGGTGGCAACGTAGACCACGACGCGAGGGGCGCCCGGACGTCCGACGCCCGCGCGGCACTTCCGGACCGTCTCGACGGCCTGGCGCACGCCCTCGACCGAGGTTGCGGAGGTGAGGATGACACCATCCGCGGACTCGCCGACCAGCCCGAGCGTGCGCGGTCCGGTGGCCGCGGACAGCAGGGCGGGAGGTGTGGCGGGCGGCCAGTCCAGGGCAACGTCGTGGAGTTGGACATAGCGGCCGTGGACGGTGATCCGCTCGCCCGCCAGCAGGCCGCGCAGGGCCTCCAGATATTCGCTCAGTAGCGTTACCGGGGACGTGACGCGCGCGCCGACCTGCCCCATCCAGTCCTGCACGCCGTGGCCGACGCCCCAGATGGCGCGGCCGTCGAATATGCGCTCGAGGGTCGCGATCTCCATCGCCGTGATCGCGACATTGCGCAACGGCACCGGAAGCACGCCGACGCCGATGCGCAGCCGCTCGGACCAGGCCAGCGCGGCAGTGGCGGACGAGATGCCACCCTCCAGAAAACAGTCCTCCCACAACCACAGCTCGTCGAGCCCGGCCCCCTCGGCGGCGCGGACCACCTCGCGCAGGCGCTCCGGAGGATGCTGTGGCAGGAATACCGCACCGAGGGTTGTCATGCCCTCATCGTTACAGAACCTCCCGACAGAATGCCGGATTCAATGGTCTGTCTGGATGCGCAGGGTGGTGATGGTGCTGGCCAGTCCCTCGTATTGGTTTGTCAGCAGGACGATCTCGATGAGCCGGGGCTCGTCGTAGTGGTCGGCCAGGGCCGACCAGGTGGCATCGTCGATGAGGCGGGTCCGCACGAGCTGATCGACCGCGGTCAGCAGGGCGCGCTCCTTATCGGACCAGCCGGGGGCCTGCGGGCCCTCGCGCAGGCGGTCCAGGATTTCCTGGGTGACGCCGGCACGCTTGCCGAGGCGAATGTGATGGTCGGTCTCGTATTCGCATTCGCGCAGATGGGCCACGCGCAGGATCACCAGCTCGGTCTCGTACCGGCGCAGTTTGCCGCCGGGCATCAGCCGCCCGGAGAAGTGCAGCCAGCCGCGGAACAGGCCGCCGGTGCGCCCCAGGGTGCTGAACAGGTGGGCGTCGGGCGTCCCGGCGGCACGCGAAAGTGCCTGCCACACCACCCAGTTCACGGGACCGAGTTCGCGCAGGCGGCCCGGCTCGATACGTGGCTTCATCGTCACCATGCTCACGCTAACAGCAGTCGTGACCGGCGGCTACGGGTTGTGAACGGCTATGTTCGCAGAGGGCGGGTCGCCGCCGCACTTGCAGTTCGTAGCACGAACTAATATGGTTCGTTGTACGAACTTTAGGAAGGGAGGAGCAGTGGACCCGCTTCGGTCGAATTCAGCGGTCGCCGAACACCATCGGCACCCGGTTGTCCTCGACGACGCGCGCGAGCAGCGCGGCGAGCTGGGCGCGCTCGTGGGTGTCGAGCCCGCCGGGCAATTCGTCGATTCTGCGACAGGTCTCGTCGTAGAACCGCTCGGCGAGCTCCCGGCCTACGGGGGTGAGTTCGATGCGGACCGCCCGGGCGTCGTCGGGATCGGGGGCGCGCAGCAGGAAGCCGTGCGCGGCGGTGCGGTCCACCAGGCCGGTGAGGCTCGACTTCGCCAGGCCGAGCACCGCGCCCAGGTCGCCCATCCCGTAGGACTGCGGCATCAGCACGCACAGCAGTTGTCCTTGCTGTGCGGTGATGCCGTATTCGCGGGCCGATTCCGTATAGACCGCATTGACCAGAAACGACGACCGCACCAATGCCGCGACCACATCCATCTGGCCACTCTTGATCCTGCTCATATGGCAAGAATAACTGATTCGCATCACGAACTAACTGGTAGGGAGCAATCATGACCCAGCGCACCATTCGTTTCGGCACGAGCGTGAGCACCGCGGCCGAGGATGCGGCGGAGTCCCTTCGCCTGGCCGTGCAGGCCGATCGGCAGGGCCTGGACCTGGTGACCGTCTCGGATCACCCGTATTTCGGGGCGCGGCTGGACGCGTATTCGATCATCGGGATGGTCCTGGGCGCGACCACGCAGATCTCCGGGCTGGTCAGCGTCACCAACCTGCCCAGCCGCCCCGCGCCCATGCTGTCGCGGACGGTCACCTCGCTGTCCACGCTGTCGGGTGGCCGCATCGTGCTGGGCCTGGGCGCGGGCGGGCTCTGGGACGACATCGCGAAGCTCGGCACCGCGAAACTGACTCCGGGCGCGGCCGTGCGCGCGATGGCCGAGGCGATGCGGCTGGTGCGGGCGCTGTCCGGGGGCGGCGCACCGGTCACCTTCGAGGGCGAGTTCTATTCGGTCCACGATCTGGAGCCTGCGCCGGCGTCGGCCGCGCCGATCTGGACCGGTGCGGTCGGGCCCAAATCCCTGGCCGCCACGGGAGAATTGGCCGACGGGTGGATGCCGGGACATGCCGCGGACTGGCACAGCGCCCGCTTCCGCGAATCGCGTCCGATCATCGATGCGGCCGCCGCGGCCGCCGGTCGGTCGCCCGATGAGATCGCCACGGTATACAACCTGCCCGGGCGCATCACGGCCGAACCCCTGACCCGTACTCGCGACGAGGAAGGCCGGTGGATCGGCGGCTCGGTGCAGCAGTGGGCCGACGAGCTCACCGATGCCGTAATCAACCACGCCGCAGCCGGGTTCGTGTACTTCGCGCCCGGCGGATCCCATCCGGACAGCGCTACCCTCGCCCGCTGGGCACAGGAGATCGTCCCGGCGGTACGCGCGGCCGTCGGAGTGCCCGCGGCCGATGGATCCCGCAGCGCCTGAATGACAGGAGGCGGGAAGGGGAACTAGCGCAAAACGTACGGCGAGATGGAGCTGCGGTGCTCGCTGATGTCCAGGGACTTGCCCAGGGGCGGGAAGGCGCGCTGCGGGCAGTTGGCGCGTTCGCAGACGCGGCAGCCCGCCCCGATGGGGGTGGCCTTGGGGTCGTTGAGGTCAAGGCCGTCGGCGTAGACGACGCGTCCGGCATGGCGCAGTTCGCAGCCCAGGCCGATCGCGAAGGTCTTGCCCGGCTCGTTGTACCGGGTCGCGCGGCGTTCGACGGTGCGGGCGATCCACAGATATTTGCGGCCGTCGGGCATCTGCGCGATCTGCGTCATGATCCGGCCCGGATAGGCGAAGGTCTCGTACACGTTCCACAGCGGACAGGTGCCGCCGGAGGAGGAGAAGTGAAATCCGGTGGCGGACTGGCGCTTGGACATGTTTCCGGCCCGGTCGACGCGCACGAACGAGAACGGCACCCCGCGCAGCTTGGGCCGCTGCAGCGTGGAGAGGCGATGGCAGACGGTCTCGTAGCTTTGGGCGAAAAACGCCGAGAGCCGTTCGATGTCGTAGCGGAAATCCTCTGCGACCTCGTGGAAATGCGTGTACGGCAGCACCGTGGCGGCGGCAAAGTAGTTGGCCAGGCCCAGTTTCGCCAGCACACGGGTATCCGCGGAGGCGAAATTGCCCTCCTCGACCAGCTTGTCGATCAGGTCGCCGCATTCCAGGTAGGCCAGTTCGGTGGCGAGCTTGAACACCCGCTGCCCGCCCGAGAGGTGCGGGGCGATCTCGAGCCGCCGGGTCTCGGTGTCGAAGCGGTGCAGCACCCCCTCGCCGAGGTCGATGCGCTCGATGACCTGCACCCCGTGCGCGGTGCTGAGCCGGTTGGCGATCTCGCGCTTGAGATCGCCGCCGTGGAAGCGCATGCGGGTGACGAGTTCCTCAGCGGCGGTGTCCAATTCGTGAATGTAGTTCTGCCGCTGATAGAAGAAGTCGCGCACCTCCTCGTGCGGGCGGGAGATGGAGCCCGAGCCGCTGCCGTCGGCGAAGCGGTCCTCGGTGGCGGCGGCGAGCTGTGCGGTCGTATTGCGGTAGCGGCGGTGCATATTCACCATCGCCCGCGCCAGGCTCGGATGCGCGGAGACCATATCGGCGATCTCGTGCGCGTCCGCCTCGATGGCGAGCTCGGTATCCATCGCCACCTCCTGGAGTTCGGCGATCAGCCGCGTGTCGTCCTGCGAGGAGAAGAAACTGGCGTCGACGCCGAATACCTCGCCGATGCGCAGCAGCACCGGCACGGTGAGCGGTCGCACATCGTGTTCGATCTGGTTCAGGTAACTCGCCGAGATCTCCAGCTTTTTGGCGAGCGAGACCTGGCTCATACCTCGTTCGGCGCGCAGCTGACGAAGCCGCGCCCCGACGTAAGTCTTGGCCATATGCCCAGTTTATGAACGGTTCGCACCCCTGCCAATAGCCGATTAGCACAACTCCTGAGCTCTTTGTCACACCCAGGAACTACCGTCGAACCTGTGCTCCTGTCACAGGTAGTCGAGGCCTCGCGCATTGTGAGTGCAACCTCCTCGCGAAAGCTCAAGGTCGCCGCGGTGGCGCGATTGCTGGCCGACGCCGCGCCCGATGAGCTGGCCCAGGTCGTCGCGTGGATCTCGGGTGAGCTCACACAGGGCCGCATCGGCACGGGCTGGCGCACGCTGATGGCCGTTGCGGTGGATCACCCCGACCGGCCGGAGTTGACCGTCGTCGCGGTGGAACGGACCCTCGATGAGCTGGCCGGTACCGCAGGGGCGGGCAGTACGGCCCGGCGGCGCGAGCTGCTGGTGCACCTGCTGGGCGCCGCCACCGCCGACGAGCGGGACTTTCTGGTGCGTCTGCTGACCGGTGAGCTGCGTCAGGGCGCCCTGACGGCACTGGTGGCCGAGGCCGTGGCGGTCGCCGCGCAGGTGCCGGTCGAGCAGGTGCGCCGCGCCCACATGCTCTCGGGCAGGCTGCCGGTGACCGCGGTCGCCGCCATGACCGGCGGTGCGGCGGCGCTGGCGGAATTCCGGCTCGAGGTCGGGCGGCCGATCCAGCCGATGCTTGCCTCGCCGGGCGCCACCCTCGACGCCGCGCTTGCCGAATTCGATGGCGAGGCCAGCGTGGAATACAAGCTGGATGGTGCGCGAATTCAGGTGCACCGCAAGGATTCCCGAGTGTGGGTGTTTACCAGGACGCTGCGCGACATCACCGCGGGGGTACCCGAGTTGGTGCGGCTGGTCGGCGAATTGCCCTGTACGAGTGTGGTTCTCGACGGTGAAACGCTCGCCCTCACCGATTCCGGGCGTCCGCGGCCGTTTCAGGAGACGATGAGTCGTTTCGCAACGGCCGATCCCGATTCCGGTCCGGCGCGGCCGGCCTCGGCCCGGGATCTGCTGCTGCACCCCTACTTCTTCGACTGCCTGCATCTGGACGGCGCGGATCTGCTCGATGCGCCGCTGTCGCAGCGTCGCGCCGCGCTGACGAAGGTCGCTGCGGCACACGCTATTCCGGCGCTGATCAGCCCCGGCGCCGAGGCCGCCGCGGACTATTTCGATACCGCGCTGGCCGCCGGGCACGAGGGTGTCGTGATCAAGTCGCTGTCCGCGCCGTATGCGGCGGGCCGCCGGGGTCGCGCCTGGCAGAAGGTCAAACCGACGCATACGCTGGATCTGATCGTGCTCGGCGCGGAGTGGGGGTACGGTCGGCGCACCGGGTTGCTGTCCAATCTGCATCTCGGCGCGCGCGATCCCGGCGGTGGCGAGCCGGTCATGGTCGGCAAGACGTTCAAGGGCCTCACCGATGCACTGCTGCGCTGGCAGACCGAGGAATTTCCCCGGCACGAGCGGGCACGCGACGAGCACACCGTCTATCTGCGTCCCGAGCTGGTCGTCGAGATCGCCCTGGACGGCGTGCAGGTCAGTCCGCGATACCTCGGGGGTGCGGCGCTGCGATTCGCGCGCGTGGTTCGCTATCGCCCCGATAAGGAGGCCGCCGACGCCGACACGATCGACGCCGTACGGGCGCTCCTACCTCCCGGTTAGCGGACACTCTCAGTGCCAGTGCCAGTGCCAGTGCCAGTGCCAGTGCCAGTGCCAGTGCCAGTGCCAGTGCCAGTGCCAGTGCCAGTGCCAGTGCCAGTGCCAGTGCCGATGTCAGTCCCGGTGCCGGTGCCTATGTCGGTCCCGGTCCCGGTGCCCGTGTCAGTGCCTGTGCTGGTTTGTCGCGGAGGGGTGGTGGATCGGGCCGAATTGCATTCGCCGGGCTCGGGTTCGTTCCGCAGGCGGCGCCCCATCCAGTCCGTCGACGCCAGGTACCCGCCGAAGTAGGCGAGCAGGTGTTCGCCGCCCACAATATTTTTCACGGCCTGCGCGCCGAGCGCGCACTGTTCGTCGTAGAGCTGCTCGGCACCCTTGTCGGACATCCAGATGTCGTGCTTACCGTTGTAGATGTAGAGGGGTATCCCGGCCTTTCGGCCCTTCAGGCTGAGGCGCTGGAATATTTTCTCGGCGAATTCGGTGTAGAGCGGGTCGGCGTTGTTGGCCAATGCCTCGAACGGTATGCCGAACACTCCCAGCGTCGCCATCTGGGAGCTGCATACCTCCTTGTACGGCGACATTGCCGCCCACTGTGCCAGATGATTCATGCGGCCGAGCATCTCGGGATGCTCGCGGGCCATCGCGAGGGCGATGGTCATCAGCAGCCCCGACACGTACGTGCCGTCATAGCTACGGGCGAAGGATTTGTAGTCGGTGGCCAGGCCGCCCATCGCGGCTCCGGCCAACTGCGGCACCAACTCCGGAGCGTATTCGTCGACCAGCATCGCCGCGGCATGCGTGGCGATCGCGCCGCCGGAATAGCCCGTCATGGCGAAACGGCTCGCACCGAACTGGTCCGGCATCAGCCGGCGGACGGCGCGCACGGTGTCGAGCATCGTGTGGCCGGCGACCATCGGCTCGGCGTACGACATCAGGGCGCCCTCGTGATCCGGGATCACCACTGCATAGTTCTGGCCGACGGCCCACATGGTGGGCGACGGCACGAAGTCGTTGCCGTTGACCGCATCCAGGCTGTACCCATGCGAGAGCACATAACCCGGAGTGCAGCGTCGATTGAGCGCATTGATCGGTGGCGCATTGACCACCACCGGCCGGTTTCCGGGCCCGGTCCATGGGGTGAAGGGCAGCAGCAGGGTCGCGGTGCTGAACGAGGGCGCGCCGGCGGCATCGGTGGTGCGGAACTTCAGCAGCACGGCCCGCTGGAACGGCGACAGCACCGATGTCAGCACCATCGGTACCGCCGGCCAGGTCACATCCCGCGATTCGATAATGTCGCCGGGTCGGTACCGTGCCAGGTCCGCGGGCCAGTCGTCGAAGAGCGGATCACCGGTCGGACTGGATTGGATCCCATGCCACAGCGTTGCCAGATCCGGCGAAAGACCGCTCTTATCGGCGGAGGAGTGCGGGAGCACCTCGCCCGGCGACGGAATATGAGTATCGATCCACTGCTGTAGCGCAGTCGGTCCCGGATCGGAGCCGGGATCGGCCACCGCAATACCGGGTATCGCCTCGATCGTCAGCAAGCAACTGGTCAGCACCACGAATACGGCGGCCCGCAGACGTTTCACAATGCGCCTAACTGTGAGTTGGTACCCGAATGGAAGATGACGCAGTGACCCGCCACAATATAATTCGGACATCCGCAAAGTCCTTGGATTTGCCTGTGCGTCGACGAGTCCGGCCCCCCACCCTGGGCGCGCGGCGCGACCAAGAACAACTGCCTCGGCACCGGGTTGACCCCGGGCAGCGTGCGACGGTTCGCTGACAGCCCTTTCACAGACTTATCGCGGTGCTTCTCGAGGTAGTGGGCGCAGGATCATTGATGTCGGGTTGACCGGCACGGATCAACTGCCCTGATCCGTCATCCCAAGCCATCGGCGGCGCTGAACTTCCCTCGCCAGCGCCGCCGTTCGGCTCGGTGGGGGAGCTCTGAGTGGATCACAACTATTAGTGTGTTCTCAGGTGAATTCGGTGGTCGGAGGGGTGATTCGGCGGCAGAATCGTGGTCGGGGGTTAGGCCATTTTCCCGCTGCCGGCGCCGTTGAACCTTGGACGCGGCGCCGGCAGCATCTTTCGGTGTCTCACGGTTCGTATTCGTGGTGGTCGCTCAGGTCGGGGAGCCGGCAGCGGCCCGCGGTGACCTCGGCCGCGAGATCGTCGTAGGCGACGGCCAGTTCGGTCAGGCGCCGCCATGCGTCGTTGATCACCCACTCCGGAGAGCTGGTCAGCGTGTAATAGGCCAGCGCCGAAAACTGTGCCAGCCGATCGACCACCGTGCCCACCGTCTCGGTGTGTAATCGCACACCCCGGTGGGCGTGTGGTAACTCGCGGGCGACCCACCGATCGATGTCGTGCACCAGGTGCGCTCGCTGCCGATCGATATCGGAGAGGGTGCCCGCAGGCGCATCGAGCCGCCGTTCGTGCAGCTCGGCCAGCCAGCAGGCGGACCGGAGCACCAGGTGCTCCTCGTGCGGCAGGCCCCGGCAGGCGTCCAGCAGCAGGTTCTTGGGTGGGAGTGGTTCCACGTCGGACCATCCTGCACGCCCAATGTTTCTGATCGGCAACGGTTTCCGTGAGCGACTGTGATCTTGTGTGCACCGGCGCCACGGCGCACCCGGTAAGCGGCCGGAAACCGGGGCCGATTCGCCGCCCTCAGACCAGATCTACCCGCACGCCCGCCTCGCGGATGGCCGCGATGGCGTCCGGATCGGCGGCCGCGTCGATCACGAGGATGTCGATGTCCTCGGTCGGGCAGATCTGAGCCAGGGCGGTGCGTTCGAGCTTATCGGCGGTGGCGACCACAATGACACGGTCGGCGCGGCGCACCATCTCGGCGTTGATGCCGGACTCGTCCAGGTGGCGGCCCTGGGCGCCGCCCGCGGCGGTGATCGCGTTGACGCCGAGAATCAGTGTGTCCAAATGCAATTGGGCCATCGCGCGCTCGGCCATCGGGCCGTGCAGCTCATAGGATTCCCGCCGGGCCTGCCCGCCGATGCAGATGGTGCGCAGGTGCGGGCGCAGCACGAGCTCCCCGGCGATGTTGAGCGCATTGGTAACGATGGTCATCGGATTGTCCGCCGAGGTCGGCAGGTCCGGCCGCCCGGCCAGCGCGCGGGCCACCGCCGTGGTGGTGGTGCCCCCGTTCAGGCCCACCACCTCGGTCGGATTCACCAGTGCCGCGGCATATTCGGCGACCCGCTGCTTGGCCTCGTCGCCGGTGCCGCGATAGCGGGCCGGCAGATCGTAGGCGACCGTGGTCGCCACGATGCCGCCGTGGGTGCGCGTGGCCAGCTGCTGATCGGCCAGCGAGGTGAAGTCCCGGCGGATGGTGGCGGGGGAGACCGACAGGCGCTCGGCGGCCTCCTCCACCGTCAGCCGCCCGGCCTCGGACAGCAGTTCCAGCAGGCGGTTCCAGCGCTGGGATCGGTCTGCTGGGACGGTCATTTCACGCTGCCGGCGGTCAGTCCGGCGACCAGCCGCTTCTCGATGAACGCGAACAGGATGACGACGGGCACGATGCCGACAGTAGAGACGGCGAAGACGTATTGCCAAGCCGTGTCGTACTGCCCGATGAACTTCGTCAATGCCACCGACAGTGGCTGGTTCTGCGCCGTGGTCAGGATGACCAGGCTGGCCGCGAATTCGTTCCAGCAGGAGACGAACGCGAAGATCGTCGCAGTGACGATGCCCGGCCACACCAGTGGCAGGCTCACCCGGGTCAGAATCTGGCGCCGGTTGAGCCCGTCCAGCTGGGCGGCCTCTTCGATCTCGACCGGCACCGAGGCGAAGAAGCTGTGCAGGATCCACACCGCGAACGACAGGTTGAACGCCGCGTTCACCAGGATCATCGCGAGCCAGGTGTCGTTGATGCCCAGGGCGAAGAACTCCCGGATCAGGCCGGTCACCAGCACCACCGGCTGCAGCATCTGGGTGATCAGTACCAGCCCCAGGAATGCCATCTTGCCCGGAAAGCGCCGTCGCGCGGTGTAGTACGCGGCGGGAATCGCCACCAGCAGCACGATAACCGTGGCGCTCACCGCGATCACGATGGTGCTGACCAGGTTGAACGGCAGCGGCGTCTCCGGGGTCTGCCACATGCTGACGTAGTTGCCCGGACTCCACTTGTGCGGCAGGTAACTCGGCGGGATGTGCTGGATCTCCGAGTGCGGCTTGAGCGAGCCGATCACCATCACCAGATAGGGGATCAGGAAGATCACCGCCACCACAACCCCGACGGCGGTGAGATCCCAGCGCCGTCTCGGCTTCTTGCGCCGCGCTGCGGAACCATACTGTCCTGTAGGAGGATCAGTGGCATCCAGCCCGGATGTCGTTGTCATGGTTAATGATTCCGAGGTCGTCACTGGACCTCCTCACCGGTCGGGCGGATCAGTTTCACGTAGACCGCGATGATCACCGCGATGAGCACGAAGTTCAGCACGCTCAGTGCCGCCGCGGTGTCCAGCTGCTGGTTCTGCTGAATCAGCTTGAAGGTCAACGTGGTCGTCGTGTCCGCGGAGAATCCGGCGATGCTGCCGGTCAGCACCTGCAGGATGGGCAGTGAGTTGAATACGTTGATGATGTTGATGATCGCCGCGACCGCGATGGCCGGACGCAGTTGCGGCAGCGTCAGATAGCGGTAGCGCTGCCACGCGCCCGCCCCGTCGACCCGGCCCGCCTCGCTCAGCTCGGCCGGAATCGCTTGCAGCCCGGCCAGAATCGTGTACGTGCTGAACGGGATGGACACGAACACCGCGACCCCGATCGCGACCACGAACGCGGGCCCAGGTTCCTGGGTGAACCCGAAACCCCGGTGCAGCACGCCGATGTCGACCAGAAACTTGTTGGCGATGCCGACGTTCGGGTCGAGCATGTACTCGAAGACCGTCGTGGTCATCACCACCGAGGCCGCCCACGGCACCAGCACCGCCAGCCGCACCGCGGTACGGCCGGGGAAGTTCTTGTTGAGGAACTGTGCCAGTGCCGCGGACAGCACGAGCGTGATCACCACGACGGCGATCACCCAGATCACCGTGTGTATCAGGACGCTGCCCAGTTCGGGGATCCGGAACAGCGTGCGGAAGTTGCCCATTCCGGCGGGGCCCTGATCCGCACCGTAGGAGGTCAGCCTGCGGGTGGAGGTCCAGATCATGTATCCGGCGGGGAAGGCGACGATTGCGGCGATCAGCACCAGCGCGGGGCCGATCCACGGCAACGCACGCAGCGTTGCCTTGGATCGGTGCCCGGCCTTCACCGGAGCGGTGCCCGTCAACTCGCCGCCTGCTGGATCGTCTTCATCACCGTCGTAGGATCGGCGCCCTGGGTGACGGTGCCCAGCTGCTGCTTCATGGCGCCCTCTACGGCGGCCCACTTCGGATCGTTGCTCGGGTAGAACTTGGCCGTGGGCAGCGTGGCGTCGAACGCCTTGGTTACCGGGTCATCGGCCATGGCCTGCGCGCCGGAGTTGGTGACCGGAATGAAGTGCTCGGCCTGGACGAACGAGGCGTAGGTGCTGCCCTGGTAGAAGAAGTCCAGGAACTTCTTGATCGCCGCGGTCTTGTCGACCTTCTTCTTGAACGCCATCAGGTGATCGGCGACACCGAGGGTGACGGGCGTCCCGTCCTTGGTCGGGGTCGGGGCGGTGGCGTACTTCAGGCCCGGATTCTGCTGCTGGATCATGCTGATCGTCGGCGGCAGGCCCTCGATCATGCCGATCTTGCCCTGGGTGAAGACGTTGAGGAGCGGGGTGCGGTCGGTGGAGCCCGGATTGGCCTCGGTCGCACCGGTAGCGGCGAGGTCCTTGATCGCCTGCACGCCCTCCAGGTTCTGCGGGGTGTCAACGGTGATCTTGTTGCCGTCGGACCAGTTGCCGCCCGCGCCGAAGGTCCACAGCGACGTCTCGGCCTGGGTCTCCTCCTTGCCCAGCGGCAGGCCGTAGCCGGAGACGCCGTTGCCGAGTGCCTCGATCTTCTTGGCGTCGTCGGTCAGCTCGGCCCACGTCTTGGGCGGCGCCGCGATGCCCGCCTTGGCGAACAGGTCGGTGTTGTAGAACAGGGTGCGGGTCGAGGCGAACAGCGGCAGCGCCCACTGGGTCCCGTTCATCGAGGCGTTCTTGACGAAGCTCGGCTGCAGGTCGCTCAGCACCGAGCTGTCGACGATCTGGCTCGCCGGATACAGCTTGCCGTCCGTGGCGTAGGTGGAGTACGCGTCGATGTTGAGGATGTCCGGCGTGCTCGACTCGGACTGCAGGTCGGTGCGCACCACGTCGGGGATCTGTGTCCACGACTCCATCTGCAGGTTCACCTTGATGCTGGGGTTCGCCTTCTCGAAGTCCGAGATGATCTTGTCCCACTCGGATTTGGTGCTGTCGCTGTAGATCGGCGCCAGGAAGGTCAGCGTGTTGGGGTCGTTGGCATCGGATTTGCTGCCGCCGAACCCGCAGGACGAGATGGTCAGCACCAGGCCGGACAGGAGCGCAATCGAGGACAGCGCGCCGCGGAGTGGACGTTTCACGAGAAGAGCCTTTCAATGGTGCACACCCGGCGGTTAGCCCGGCAAGTGAGGAGCCAGTGATTCGATTGGTCCGAATCTAGCCCACCAGATGATCGAATGTGACTGTTTTGATTGTAAAGTTGACATGAACGATCATCGGGGTGATTCTGGGTTCGTGCCGACCTCTGCTGATCGAATCCTTCCGAAGACCCATTTGGCCGCCGAGGTGGCCACCCAACCCGACGACTGGGCGCGCGCCGCCTCGATCGCCGCCGACCATGCCGCGCTGCTGCCGCAGCCGGGTGAGCGTGTGGCGGTCATCGGTTGTGGCACCTCGCTTTTCATGTCCCGCGCCATCGCGGCGCTGCGCGAATCCGCCGGCCACGGCCTCACCGACGCCTGGCCCGCCGGCGAGGTGCGCCGCCACGACTACGACCGTTACCTGGTGATCTGCCGCTCGGGCACCACCACCGAGGTGGTCGAGGCGATGCGTGCGTTGCCCACTGACGTGCCCCGCACCGTCATCTGTTCGAGTCCGGGCACACCGGTGCTCGAGCTGGCCGATCCGATTCTCATCGACAACGTCGACGAGGAGTCGGTGGTGCAGACCCGCTTCGCCACCACCGCGCTGGCGATCCTGCGCTGGCATTTCGGCGAGGATCTCGCCCCGGTGATCGCGCAGGCCCGCGAGGTGCTGGCCGAGGATCTGAGCGCCGCCGTGGCCGGGGTGCGCGCGGCCGAGCAGATCAGTTTCGTCGGAATGGGTTTCGCCGCCGCCATCGCCGACGAGGCCGGGCTGAAGCTGCGTGAATCCTGCCAGTCCTGGACCGAGGGCTACCTGGCCACCGAATGGCGGCACGGCCCGATCAGCATCGCCGCGCCGGGCCGGGCGGTGTGGGCGTTCGGACCGCTGCTGCCCGGGCTGGCCGACGACATCAAGTCCACCGGAGCGCATTTCGAGCACCGCGATATCGATCCGATGGCCGATCTGGTGCGCGTGCACCGGCTGTGCCAGGCGCGTGCCGCGGATCTGGGCCTGGACCCCGACCATCCGCGCAGCCTGAACCGCTCGGTAATCCTGGGCTGAGGGGCGCAGTGAGCGAGCGCACCGAGCGAGCCATAGGCACAGTTGAGCGCAGCGAGCGAGCCAACGACGCGGTGACCTCCCCGAACTCGCGATACGAGGAGCTGGGCAGCGCCGAGCTGGTGCTGGCCGTCGATGTCGGTGGTACCACGACCAAGGCCGAAATCACCGATGCCGCGGGCAATGTGCTGTGCTCCGGGAGGGTGGATACCCCCCGCGGGGAGGCCGCCTTCGATGCGATGGGTGAGCTCGGCGACCGATTGCTCGCCGAATTGTCGGTGTCGCAGCCGGATCTGTCGAGCGCGCAACCCAAGCGGGTGGCGCGCGCGGCGGTGATCCTGCCCGGCATCGTCGATCCGGCGCGCTCGCTGGCGGTGTTCAGCAGCAATGTCGGCTGGCGAGATGTCAAGGTGGGCAGTCGGTTCGCCGACCGCTGGGGTATGCCGGTGCTGATCGAACACGACGTCGCGGTCGCGGGCTGGGCCGAATGGCGATACGGCGCGGGCCGCGGCTGCGACGACGTCTGCGTGCTGATCCTCGGCACGGGGATCAGCGGCACCCTGTCCGTCGGCGGCCGGCTGGTCCGGGGCGCGGCCGGGCAGGCGGGCGAATACGGCCACATCCCGGTGCGCCATCGGGATGGCCTGCGCTGCCCGTGCGGCAATATCGGCTGCGTGGAGACCGTCGCCTCGGGCGCCAGCATCGCCCGCGCCTACACCGCCCGCACCGGGCATGCTGAAATATCCGGCGCGGAGGCGGTTTTCGCGGTGCTGGACACCGACCCCGACGCCCGTGCGGTCGTCGACGACGCCATCGACGCCCTCGCCGAGGGCCTGTTCGGCGTCATCCATGCGGCGTGCCCCGAACTGGTCGTCCTCGGCGGCGGGCTGGCCCGCGCGGGCACGGTCCTGACCTCCGCCCTGCAGGACCGCCTCGCCGAGCTGCTGCGCGTGGCCCCCGTGCCCCGCGTGGTCCTGGGCGAATTCGGCGCCCGCGCCGGTCTGGTCGGCGCGGCCCGCTACGCCCGCGCCGGGGCCCTCGAATGATCGGCGGCATCCTCAATGCCGGTGTGGCCGGGGTGCCGCGGCAGGTCGGCCCTAGGTATGTGTTTGCGCAGGTGAGCGGGGTACGGTTCGAGCGGAGTATGCGTAACTGGATGCGTCGCGAGGTGATGGTGTGAATCTGGAGGCGGAGATTCATCTACGGGGGCAGGTTGTTGCTGCCGCTGCGGAGTTCGACGATGGCGTGGTCACCGTGGTGGGGGAGCGGATTGCGGGGGTGCAATCGGTCGCGGAGTGGGAGCGGGCGCATCCGGGGCGGGAGGTTCCCGCCTATTCCGGGATGGTGATTCCGGGGCTTGTGGACATCCACAATCACGGCGGGTTCGGGCATCGGTTCGATACCGCCGATCCGGACCAGGCGCGGGGGGCGGCCGAATATCACCACGGGCAGGGGTCGACGACGGTGCTGGCGAGCATCGTGACCGCCGCGCCCGAGGATATGGTGGCGCAGACCGCGGTGCTGGCGGAACTGGCTGCCGACGGGGTGATCGCGGGTATTCACGCCGAGGGGCCTTTCCTGTCGGAGACGCGGTGTGGCGCACAGGATCCCAGATACCTCACGGATCCCGATCCGGTGCTGATCGAGCGGCTGCTCGCGGCCGCGAGTGGGCGGCTGCGCGTGATGACTCTCGCCCCCGAGCGCTACGGATTCGATTCCGCCGCAAAGCTTCTCGCCGACAGCGGTGTCGTGATCGCGCTGGGTCACAGCGACGCGGACTATGCCGATTTCCGGGCGGCGCTGGCCCCCAGCGGATTCGGCACGCTGGTCACCCATCTGGCCAATGGGATGCCGCCGCTGCATCACCGCGCCCCCGGACCGGTCGCGGCGGCCCTGGTGGCCGCCGCCGCGGGCCATGCGGTGGTGGAGCTCATCGGCGACGGGGTGCACGTCGATCCGGGTTTCGGCGCGCTGGCGTTCGCGAGCGCCCCGTCTCGGGTGGCGTTGATCACCGACGCGATGCAGGCCGCCGGACTGCCCGACGGGCAGTACCGGCTCGGCCCGCAGGACGTGCAGGTGCGCGGCGGCGTGGCGCGGATCGCCAACGGCTCGATCGCCGGGGGCACCTCGACCCTGCTGTCCTGCCTGCGCTGGGCGATCCGCGACTGCGGGGTGCCGCCGATCGAGGCGGTGCGCGCCGCGAGCGCCACCCCGGCCGCCGCGGTCGGACTGGACGATGTCGGCGATCTGCGCCCCGGCTGCCACGCCGACATCGTGGTGCTCGATCGGGACATGGGGTTGCGCTCAATCCTGCGACGGGGACAGTGGTTGAGGTGATCCTTACCGTGACGATGAACCCCGCCTACGACATGACCTATCGTGTGGAGCGCTTCGATCGGGGCCGGGAGCATCGCGTGCTGTCGGTCGAGCAGCGCATCGGCGGTAAGGGCATCAATGTCTCCCGGGTGCTGAATCAGCTCGGGAAATATTCGCGGGCAACGGGATTTGCCGACCACGCCTTCGCGGCGTCCGCGGAGCTGGAGCTGCCGGTGGATTTCGTGCATGCGCTGCCGTGGGTCCGGCGCACCGTGGTGATCAGCGAATCCGGCGACGGGACCGCGACCTCGCTGTGGGAGCCCGGCGCCCGGCTGAACGAACCGTACGCGGTCGACCAGCTCACGGTGCGGGTGACGGGCATGCTCGCCGATACCGGCGGGATGGTGGTGTCGGGTTCGCTGCCCGGCGGAGTGTCCGACGGCCTGCCCGCCGAACTGGCCCGCATCGCCCTCGCGGCCGGGGTACCCACGATCTGCGATGTCGACGGGCGGGCGCTGGAGCTGGCCGCCGCGGTGCCCGGCGTGGTGCTCATGCCCAATCGCGACGAGCTCGAACGGCTGACCGGATCCGTGGCCGGCACGCCCGCGGAGGTGGTGGCCGCGGTGCGCCCCCTGCTCGACGCCGGTGTGCGCGCGGTGATCGCCACCCGGGGCATCGAGGGCATCATCGCGGTCACGGCGTCGGGCGCGTGGTCCGCGGCCGCGCCCGATCCGGTCGCCGGGAACCCCACCGGCGCCGGTGATGCCGCGGCCGCGGCCGTCATCTCGGGCCTCGCCGCCGGTCCCGAGCCGGACTGGACCGAGATCCTGGTCGATGCCGTCGCGACCTCCGCCGCGGCGGTGGTCATCCCCGTCGCGGGGGAGATCGACCGTGCCCTGCGCGCCCGGCTGGCGCCGACCGTCGTCGTCACCGACCTGGAGAATCTCCGATGACCCTGACTCCCGTACCCGAGCTGATCCTCGCGGCGGCCCCCGGCGGACTCGGCGCGTTCAATGTGATCGCGCTGGAACATGCCGAGGCGATCGCCGCCGCCGCGGAGGCCGCGAAACGTCCTGCGATCCTCCAGATTTCGGAGAATACGGCCCGGTACCGCGGCGGGTTGAAACCGCTCGCCCGGGCCTGCCTGCAGATCGCGGCCGATAGCACCGCTCCGCTCGCGGTGCACCTGGACCACGCCACCTCGCACGAATTGATCAGGACTGCAGTCGAACTCGGCATCGAATCGGTCATGTACGACGGGTCGACGCTCGACTACACCGAAAATGTCGCCCAGACAGCCCGAATTGTCCGCTGGTGCCACGACCGCGCCGTCTTCATGGAGGCAGAACTGGGGGAGGTCGGCGGCAAGGACGGCGCACACGCCCCCGGAGTGCGCACCGACCCCGACGAGGCCGTCGCTTTCGTCGCAGCCACTGGAGTCGACGCCCTGGCGGTAGCGGTCGGCTCCTCCCACGCCATGCACAGCCGCGATGCGCAACTGGACGACGACATGATCGCCCACCTGGCCGCGAAAGTCCCGGTCCCCCTGGTCCTGCACGGCTCCTCGGGCGTTCCCGACGAGGGCCTGCGCTCAGCCGTCCAGCACGGCATGACAAAGATCAACATCGCTACTCGCCTGAATATCGTTCTAGCCCAGTCTATCCGGGCGGAACTATCCGCGCATCCCGCGCTGTCGGACCCCCGCAAATATATCGGCCCCGGCCGCACCGCTGTTCAGCACGAGATCGAGCACCTGCTGCGCGTGCTCGGCTGAGGCGCCATCGGCGTCTGCTGAGATCCATCGTGCGCGTCGCTCGATACCCATTTGTTGTCGGTGGTCGTGCCTACTATGACGCCATGGTCAGTGTGAAAGTCGTCGACGAAACCACATCCGGGGATCGGTGAGTTCAACGGCCGGTTGTATCGCCGCGAACTCGCCGCGCGCATCGAACAAGGTTCTCTAGACCGCAAGCAGCAGGCCGAACACCGGGCTCAGCGTAAACGTGCGCTGACTGCCGACACCTCGTCGCGGTGGGCCGGGGCGATCACCCGAACGGTGGAGGATCAATACCGGTTGGGGTTACGTGCGCTGGGCGCGCATGTACGCAGTCTGGACTCGGCGATTGAGACCCTGCAGGCGCGGTGCGCTCTGGCACCGAACGACCGCGACGCGAAGATCACCGGCTACCGAGACGCTGCGGAACGCTTCACCAAGACTCGTCGCCTCGCAGGCCTGCGTGATCGCGCCGAGCAGGCCCGGCACGCCTTCACCGAGGCGCGCCCGGTGGTTGTTGTGGGAGGCAAACGATTACCTGGGCCCCGGTCGTTCCGCCGTGCAGCAGGAGATCGAACACCTGCTGCGCGTGCTCGCCCCCTGAGATTCTTGCCGCTCAAACCCCGTCGTTCCGGCAGGCTCTTGGTGCCGGAATCCATAGGTAAGCAGTGGATCCCGGCCAAGAACACGCCGGGATGACGGAGGAGTCGCTGGTAGTGATGTGCCCGCTGCGGCTTCCCACGGGGCCCGTTAGCGTCGGCCTGCGGACGCAGTCTCCTTGGCGGGCGTCGCGCCGACCAGATCGGGCCGCAACGCAAGTACAGCGATGAGAGCGACCATCGGGATCGTCACGGCCAGGCTCACCCAGCCGGTGCCGAGGTTCAGCCCGTCGGACCGGTTGGAGGCGAGCCAGTCGGTGGCCGAGGCGCCGAGCGGGCGGGTCACCACATAGGCCGACCAGAATGCCGGGATCGCGGCGAGCAGGCCCCGGCGATGCGCGATCGCCGGCACCGCGATGACCACAGCGAACAGCAGGGTGGACGGAAAGTATCCGAGGTGCAGCGTGCCGGCGGTCAGATCGCCGGCGACCGTACCGAGTGCGAAGGTGACCATCACCGTCGCCCAGTAGAAGGCCTCGCGGCGCCGGGTGGTGATGCTGTGCACGGACAGCGTCTTCTCGCTGGCATGCCAGAGTCCGAAGACCGCCGCGAGCAGCGTCGCGAAGATGATCGTGGACAGCAGCAGCGGAACGCCGACGACGAAATCGACGACGTCGGCCACCATGGTTCCGCAGATGCTGACCATCACCACGGCCGTCCAATAGATCCACGCGACGTAGCGACGGCTGCGGAACTGGACGATCAGGCTGGCGATCAGCGCCAGACCCGCCCCGCCCACGGCGATCTCCGGCGGCAGATGGGAGACGAGGAAATCGGAGAAGGTCTCGCCCATTCCGGTGGAGAGCACCTTGATCACCCAGAACAGGGCGGTGATCTCGGGCACCTTGGACGCGAGCGTGCGAGCGGGTGAGATGGCAACGGACGCAGGATCTATCACGCGTCCACGGTGACAATCGGGCGCTGAGATTTCGCTGTGATCCGCCGGGGTATCGGCGTGAGAAGGGTCACTGCGGCGGCCGTCGCAGTGGGCGCGGCGGGTCCGGTGTGCGATGCGGGCCAGCGAGGCCGATATGTTGCCGATCACGGCCGACAATATTGTTGACAAATATGTGGATCGTGGTGACCGGTTGCTCCGAATCGACTGGGAGTGTGATCCGGCCTTACCGAATCGGTGTGTGCGCGCCGCCTGTTGCGGCATCGGACTGGACGGTAGGATTAGCCGAGGTCGCCGCTGTTCAGTCGTGCTGGATGGGAGAGGTGATGTCGGACAACGGGGTTCGAACCGATCCGGCTCCGAGGGTGGATTATCGGATGCCGGGGACCGTGCGCGCGGCGCAGGTGCTGGCGCTGGCGATGGCGGCGGTCGGGCTGGTGTGCACGGCCTCGGCCGGTTGGCTGTTCGGGATGCGCTCGGCGGCGCTGACGGCCCTGTTCTTCGTGCCCAGCTGGTTGCTCGGTCTGCTCGCCCTCGCATTCGGTGCGGTCGGGGGCAGCATCAGAATCACCGCGGTGCTGCTCGCCGCGCTCGACATGCTGTGGACCGTGCCCGCGATTCCGGCGGGGCACCCACCCGGCTGGCTGGGACCGCTCAGCGCGATCGTGATCGTCCTGCTCCTGTTCCGTCGCTCCGCCCGCGACTGGTTCTGCCTCCCGCCCGGTACCGCGCCCGGTACGCGTTCGTAACGCCCGCGAAACCTGGTGCGCCGATTCGCAATATCTGTGCAACCGGCAGCTCCTAGGGTGTCGTCATGAGTAAGGAAGCCGCGGGCACGGGGATCCACATCAGCGGCCTGAGTAAGACATTCCGGGTCGGCCGGCGCGCGGTGCCCGCGCTGGATTCGGTCGACCTGCATACCGAACAGGGCACCTTCCTGGCGCTGCTGGGCCCTTCGGGGTGCGGGAAGTCGACGGTGCTGCGGATCTTGGCCGGGTTGGAGACCCCGACCTCCGGCACCGCCGGTATCAACGGGGCGACCCCCGCCGAGCTGCGCCGCAGGCACGAGTTCGGGATCGCCTTCCAGGACTCGGCGCTGTTGCCGTGGCGCAGTGTGGAATCCAATATCAAGCTGCCGTTGCAGGTCGCGGGGATGGCGGTGGATCGGGCGGCGATCGCGGACCTCATCGCGCTGGTCGGGCTCGAGGGCTTCGAGAAGGCCAAGCCCGCACAGCTCAGTGGCGGTATGCGACAACGGGTTTCGATCGCACGGGCGCTGGTGGTGAAGCCGTCGATCCTGCTGCTGGACGAACCCTTCGGCGCGCTGGACGATATGACCCGCCAGCGCCTGAACCTGGAACTGCTGCGCATTTGGACCGAAAAGCCCGCCACCACACTGATGGTCACGCACGGCATCGGGGAGGCGGTCTTCCTGTCCGATGTAGTAGCGGTGATGAGCCCGCGGCCGGGCAGAGTGGTGGAGATGGTGCCGATCGATCTGCCGCGCCCGCGCACCCCGGAAATGATGCGCAGCCCCGAATTCCATCGGCTGCACGACTATCTGTCCGAGCTGCTGTTCGGCCGCACCGGCCGCGGCGGCATCGAGGCCGATGCCGAGGCGGCCCTGGATACCCCGGAGAGTGTGCAATGAGACGCCTGGCCGGGACGATCGGCATCGCACTGCTGATCGTGGTCTGGTGGGTACTGGCGGATCTGCGGGTGGCCGGCGGCACCATCCCGAGTCCGTGGACTGTGCTGCACACCATGTATTCCGACGGCTGGACGCTGTACGGACCGAACGTCCGCATCACCGCGTACGGCGCACTGCGCGGATTCTTCTGGGGCAACGCGCTGGCGATCGTGCTGGCAGTGCTGGTCATGCTGGTGCCGCCGATCGAATCGCTGGCCACCCAGCTCGCGATCCTGAGTTATTGCACACCGCTTTTGGCGCTCGGGCCCATCATTCTGGTGGTCTTCGGCGGGCGCACTCCGACGGTCTTCCTGGCCGCGATGTACTGCTTCTTCACCACCATGGTCGGCACCGTGTCCGGGCTGCGCTCGGCCGACCGCACCGCCCTGGATCTGGTGCGTGCCTACGGCGGTGGTCGCTGGCAGCAGCTGCGGCGGGTCCAGTTGATCGCCGCACTGCCGAATACCCTGGCCGCCTTGAAGATCGCGGCACCCTCGGCGGTGCTGGGCGCGATCATCGGCGAATATCTGGGTGGTATCGACAGCGGCATCGGGGTTGCGCTGACCGCGGCGCAGAGCTCCTTCAACGTGCCGCGAACCTGGGGCATGGCGCTGGCCGCGGCCGCGCTGGCCGGCCTGGGTTATGCGGTGGTGGCATTGGTGGCGCGGCTGGTCGCGCCGTGGACGGGCCGGGAGGCACGGTCGTGAACATCGTGCGCAGAATTGCGAAATTCCTTTTTCCCCTGCTGATCTCGCTGGTCCTGATGGTGGTGATCTGGTACGCCTTCCTGTATGCCTTCCCCCAGGTCGGGCCGCGTGTGGGCAAGACACCGGCGGATGTGTGGGAATACCTGGTCACCGGGCCGACCGCGGACAGCGCGCGGGCGGCGATCCTGTCGGACCTGCGGATCACCCTGCGCGATGCGGCCACCGGATTCGGCGTCGGGATGCTGGCGGCGCTGGTGGTTGCCGCGCTGTTCGTCACGGTACCGCCGGTCGAACAGGCATTCATGCCGGTGGCGATGCTGCTGCGTTCGGTGCCGCTGGTGGCGCTGACCCCGATCATCGTGCTGATATTCGGTCGCGGCGTGTTCGGGGTGACGGTGATGGCGGCGATCGTGGTGTTGTTCCCTGCGCTGGTCATGATCATCACCGGACTCCGATCGGCGTCGGTGCAGGCAATGGAACTCGTTGCCGCATACGGTGGTTCGCGGTGGACGCGGTTGCGAATGGTCGCGGTGCCCGCGGCGCTGCCCGCGGTCTTCGCCGCCGCGCGGATCTCGGTGCCAGGGGCGCTGATCGGTGCGCTGCTGGGCGAATGGCTCGGCAGCGGTACCGGATTGGGCGCGAGCCTGATCCGCGCCATCCCCACCTTCCAGTACGACCAGCTGTGGGCGTCGATCGTGCTGGTCACGATCGCTTCGGTGCTGCTGTACGCGATCGTCGGGGTGATCGAGAACCTGGTATTGGCGAGGTTCGGCCCGGATGCGGGGCAGAGCTGAATTCCGATGGTGCGGGAGTTTACCTGCAGCACACATTCGAATTGACGAAAGCAAAATATTGGCAATGTAAACGGACTAGGTTTCCGTCATGACACGCGTGATCCCCTCGGCGGACCGGCAGTTTCCGGCCATGGACCGTCGTTCCTTCCTCCGTTTCTCGGCCTTCGCCGGTGTGGCGCTCGGCGGCGCCGGGGCGCTGGCGGCCTGCGGCACGAGCTCGTCCTCGGCTAGCGCCAACGGCAGCTCATCCGACGGTTCGAAATATGGCACCGTCGCGGTGCAGCTGTCCTGGCTGAAGAACATCGAATTCTCCGGTGAGTATTTCGCCGATAGCAAGGGGTATTACCGCGATGCCGGATTCGGGCACGTCAACCTGATCGCCGGTGGCGCCGCGAGCACCTCGGTGGAGGCGGGCCTGGATACCGGCAAGATCTGGATCGGCACCTCGGCGCCGCAGACCACCGCGCCGGCGGTACTGGGTGGGCTGCCGGCCAAGATCGTCGGCGCGACGTATCAGAAGAATCCGTTCTGCATCGTCAGCTCGGCGGCCAAGCCGATCACTTCCCCTCAGGAGATGAAGGGCCGCAAGATCGGTGTGCAGGACACCAATCAACTCATCTTCCAGGCGCTGCTGGCGGCAAACAATATGACGGCCAACGATGTTCATATCGTGCAGGCACAGTACGATCCGACACCGCTGGCCAACGGCGAGGTCGACGGCTGGGTGAGCTACGTGACCAACGAGCCGATTACGCTGGCATCCAAGGGCTTTCAGAACTCCAACTTCCTATTTGCCGATTTCGGCCTGCCGTTCACCGCCGAGACGCTGACCGTGCGGCAGGAGACCATCGATAAGGAGCGCGATAAGCTCAAGGCGTTCCTGACCGCGGAGATCAAGGGCTGGAAGGACGCCGTCGCGGACCCGGCCAGCAGTGCCCACCTGGCGGTTGACGTCTACGGCAAGGATCAGGGGCTCGCGCTGGCCGAGCAGACCGCCGAGGCCACGGCCCAGAACGGCCTGGTGGTATCCGCCGACACCAAGCTCAACGGCCTGTTCAGCATGACCGACCAGCTGATCGCCTCGAATATCGACGCCCTGGCCAAGGCCAAGATCTCCATCAAGGCGAGCCAGCTGTTCGACCTGTCTGTCCTGCGCGAGCTCTACGCCGAACACCCCGAGCTCAAGTAGTCGCGTCGTCGCCCGTCATACCCGCGCGTTTTTGGCGGGAATCCACCGGATCCCGGCCAAAAACGCGCCGGGATGACGGTGAGGATGTGGCGCGCCGGGATGACGGTGAACGGGTGCGGGTCAGGGGGTGGTGAACGCGGGGAACGGCCCGGTGTGGTGTGAGGGGGTGCGGGCGCGGACCGCGAGGATTTCGCCGGCCACGGAGATGGCCGTCTCCATCGGGGTGCTCGCGCCGAGATCGAGGCCGGCCGGGGTGTACAGGCGCGAGAGGGTCTCGGAGTCGAAACCGCTGTCGTACAGGGCCTCCACGCGCTGGGTGTGTGCCGGACCTACACCGAGCGCACCGAGATAGCCGAATTCGGGCAGCCGGAGTGCTGCCGTGAGCAGCGGGATCTCGACCTTCGGATCCTGGGTCACCGTGATCAGGGCCGTGCGGTAGTCGATCGACCCGTCGGCGGCCTGTGTGGCCAGATACCGGTGCGGCCAGTCGACAACTACCTCCGCCCCCGGGAAGGACTGGTCCGCGGCGAACGTCTCGCGCGCATCGCAGACCGTGGTCCGATACCCGAGGAGCTTGCCCTGAATGCACAGCGCCGAGGCAAATGCGTTGGCGCCGAAGATGATCAGGCGCGGCGCGGCGGTATGCGAGCAGCAGAACACATCGGATTCGGGTAGCGCCACCAATTCGGTGTTGTGCCGTCTATCTGTCACCAGATGCTGCCCGATCACCGTCGGATCCGAATGCCACACCACCGTGAACACCGTGACCGGCCGTCCGCCGGCCAGATCCTGCGCAACCGCGGGAAATTCGGGAAAGTCGTTGCGGGAGAAGGGCTCGAGGAAGACATCGATGGTGCCGCAGTCGGCGCTGTCCATGCCGGTCGACGGGTCGAAGCGCTGTAATTCCTTGCGGCCCGTGCGCACGGAATGGATTGCCGCGTCATAGATTGCGCTCTGATAGCACCCGTCGGAGACCGAGCCGAATACGCGCCCGTCGGGATCGATCAGCATGGCCGAGCCGATCGGCAGGATGGAGGGGCCGAATGTGCGGACCAGGGTGGCCATCGCTCCGGTTCGGCCGCTGTGCCACACACGCAATAGGTCATCGACGATGTCGCGCATCACAAGCTCCCGATCATCGTGCGCGAGTGGGCGGATAGTCGTGGTCACGTCCCGTCGCCAGATCGTCACACGTGACGGCCAGAATATCCGGTCTGTTGTCCAGAAACGCCCGGGCCCCGGAATTTCCCTGCGCAGAACCGAGTGCCGCGTCCCAGTGCTTGTGATATAGCACAACCGGATGACCGGGCCGGCCCTCGAAAACGGCCCGCGCGAGCCCGCTCGGAGCGCTTCTAGCCCCCGCCAGCACCCGGGCGACCACATCGGCCCCGACGTCCGGGGTATCGACCGGCATGATGGCCGCGTACCGCGGCGGATCCGGTGCGGCGGCGACCGCGGCGATCCCGGCGCGCAGCGAGGCCGCCAGCCCCACGGCCCAATCGGCCGCCCACACCGGTTGCGCCCCTTCGGGAATCGCGATTGCCGGCGATTCACACACCAGCCATCGCCCGTCGCCCGCCCGTCGCGCCGGCCCCGTCGCCCCCAGCACCACCCACACCCGCTCGCACCCACCGTCCCGCAATGCGGAGACCGCCCCCCGCAGCCACATCCCGTCGTCCACCAGCACCTTCGGCCGCCCATACCGGGTCCCGGCACCCGCGGCAAGCACGATCCCGTCGCAGCGCCCGTTATCCATGCGGCCGAGAGTAACCGCGCGCGGCGATCTTCGCCGTACTGGCGTTCCATGAAAGGTTTAACCCCTGATCAACGGTGATTTTCCGCTTCCGGGCAGCGGTCGGCGACCGCCTGGCGCCCGAGCCAAGCGCGACAAATGGGTGACGCCCAGTCGTTCCAAGGAGCGCGACCCGTCTCCCCGGGGTGCGGTAGGCACCTCCGAGTGCCTTCTTCCCTATGGAGAGTAACTCTCCATAGGTTGTTGGGCATGGCAGACGAAAAGAAGATGCGGGCCATCGTGGCCCGCGGTTTCGGTGGCCCCGATGTGCTCGAGCTGGTGGAGGTTCCTGTGCCCGAACCAGGTGTCGGGCAGGTGCGGATCCGGGTCGAGGCGGCGACGGTCAACCCCGTGGACGCGGCGACTCGATCCGGCGCGCTCGTCGAGGCGGGCCTCATGGTCGCCCGCGAGGTGACGGGCATCGGCTGGGATGTTGCCGGCGTGGTGGACCGGATCGGCCCCGGCGTCGACTCGTTTACGTTGGGACAGAACGTAATCGGCCTGCGTGATCTGCTGGACGTCTCGCTGGGTGCCTACGCCGAGTACATCGTCCTGGATGCCGGGGCCGTCGCCGCCGCGCCGCCGGGGGCCTGGCATCCGAGCCAAGTGTGACAAATGGGGGACGCGCAGTCGTTCCGGGGCGCGCGATCCGTTCCGCAGCTTGTCGGCATGGTCGTCGGCAAGGCGACCATGCCGGCAGATCCACGATGCGTCGGTCGGCAGATCCACAACGCACTGGTCGGCAGATCCACAACGCACTGGTCGGCAGATCCACAACACACTGGTCGGCAGATCCACAACGCATCCGTCGGCAGATCCACAAAAGCAGGTATGGTGCAGATGTGAGAGAAGGGCTTGAATACCTACCGCGACGTGCGGCGGAGATTGTCGGTGAAGCGCTGGCCGACACCCGAGTGGTGATCATCAACGGAGCACGCCAAACGGGAAAGAGTACGTTGGCGGAGCACTGCCTCGCCGGGCGCCCGAATGCGGTGAAAAGGTTCCTAGATGATCCACAGGTGCGCGCATCCGCAGTAGCGGATCCGGTCGCATTCCTCGATGTACCTGACACCATGCTCATCGATGAGGTGCAGCGTGTCCCGGATCTGTGGTTGGCCATCAAGAACACGGTCGATCGCGACCCGCGGCCCGGCCGATTTTTGTTGACGGGTTCGGCGCGACTGCTCGGGCTGAGTTCAGTGCCGGATGCGTTGCCGGGACGGTCGGAGACGATCGAGCTGTTCCCGTTGTCCCAGGGGGAAATCGCTGGCATGGCAGATGGTTTCGTGGATGCCGCCTTCGCGGCGGGCAGCGCTCTGCGTGTTGAACCAGGGCAGTTGCGTCGACGAGACTATCTCGCTCTTGCCGACCGCGGCGGATATCCTGAGGCTATCAAGCGAACCTCCCCCCGTCGGCGGGCTCAGTTCTTTGCTTCATATCTCGACGACCTCATGACCCGAGATATCCACCAAGTGGCAGATATTCAGCGCAGCTCCGATATGCGCCGACTCATCGCCCTGCTGGCAGGACAGAGTGGCGGCCTGCTCAACTACAATCGGCTGTCCTCCGATCTCAATCTGCCCGCCAGTACGGTCCGCAACTATGTCAGCCTGCTGGAGGTCGTGTACCTGATTCGGCTGATCCCTGCTTGGTCCGCAAATGCCACTACACGTGCGATCGCTACCCCCAAGCTGATCTTCCAAGACTCGGGACTGGCGTCCCACCTCACCACCGGAATCACGAACGACGCTAAGGTCGGCGGCCTGGTCGAGACTTTCGTTCTGGGCGAATTGGCCCGCCAACTCACCTGGAGCCAGGTCAGGGCGCGACTACATCACTACCGTGACCGTGACGGCCATGAGGTCGACGCCGTGCTCGAAGACACCGCCGGGCGCGTGGTAGCAATCGAGGTAAAAGCAGCTGAGACAGTGCGCACCGACGACTTTCGATCTCTCCGCGTGCTACAGAACCGTCTCGGCGACCGATTCCATGCCGGATTCGTCTTGTATTGCGGCAACCAGCAGCTCCCTTTCGGCAACGGATTATCCTGTCTACCGATCAGCGCATTGTGGACGACATCAGACTGATCGTCGTGGCCCTGGCCGATCTCGTACGCGACGATCTAACGCTGAGGATCGCCGACACTCCGGTATCCATCGACATTCCCACCGGATTCGGCCTCAATCTCGTCTCGGTCCAGCCGGTACACAACACCCCCTCACTCCGCTGATCTCAGGCAGCTATTTCAACGATTACACCTTCCTGCCCCCCTGGTGACCCCCCATGCGCCGACCGACTGATCCGTGGGTCGGCGCTTCGGCTGTGGAACTCGGTGTCCGGTGTGGGCCACGCGCCTGAGGCTTGCGGGCGTCTGCCGACGGTGTCACGGGTCGTCTTCCGTTCAGATCGACTTTTCGACTTCAGATTGTCGTGCAGGTTGTTGTACAAGCTGACGTAGCCGTACTGGCCTTTCGTGAAGCTGTTGCCGGGTTCGTCGTCGCCCCACTTACCGTGGACCGCCGCGTCGTCGCCCTCCAACTTCGACAGCAGCGCCTGGAAGCGGTCGCTGATCTGGGCCGGCTTCGGGCGGGTTGCGCGGCCGATGGCTGGTGGACCTGTGACGCCTGCCACGAAATTCTCCACTCAGTGGTTGTGAACGTCATCACAGACGGGAATGCGTGCGGCCCGGTTCGGCCGGTGGTAGGGGTCACGCTAACAGTACGGGCGTTACGTAAATCCGCATGTCAGACCTACTCACCGGTAGATCAACGGCCCGCAATCTGAAGGCAAATTTTGCAGACTTAGCAAACGGGGATGTAAAGCTAGCCGAGATTTACAGTAGCAACAGGTAGACGGCACTTTTCTGATGTGTAATCGTTGGGAAGTACACCCGATAGGCCTAGCAAGCCTGCAAATTGCCGCTCCAGCATGGGGGGCACCGAACCAGGAAGTGGAGTCAGAAATGTCGACCACCGGCACCCCGAAGACCACTGCGGAGATCCAGCAGGACTGGGACACCAACCCCCGCTGGAAGGGCGTCACCCGCAACTACACCGCCGAGCAGGTGTCGAAGTTGCAGGGCACCGTCGTGGAGGAGGCCACCCTGGCCCGCCGCGGCTCGGAGATCCTCTGGGATCTGGTCAACAACGAGGACTACATCAACTCCCTCGGCGCCCTGACCGGCAACATGGCCGTGCAGCAGGTGCGCGCGGGCCTGCAGGCCATCTACCTGTCGGGTTGGCAGGTCGCCGGTGATGCGAACCTGTCCGGCCACACCTACCCGGACCAGTCGCTGTACCCGGCCAACTCGGTCCCGGCCGTGGTCCGCCGCATCAACAACGCGCTGCTGCGCGCCGACGAGATCGCCCGTGTCGAGGGCGACACCTCGGTCAAGAACTGGCTCGCCCCGATCGTCGCGGACGCCGAGGCCGGTTTCGGTGGCGCGCTGAACGCCTACGAGCTGCAGAAGGCCATGATCGCGGCCGGCGCCGCTGGCGTGCACTGGGAGGACCAGCTGGCCTCGGAGAAGAAGTGCGGCCACCTCGGTGGCAAGGTGCTGATCCCCACCCAGCAGCACATCCGCACCCTGACCTCCGCGCGACTGGCGTCCGATGTTGCCGACGTGCCGTCGGTGATCATCGCCCGCACCGATGCCGAGGCCGCCACCCTGATCACCTCCGATGTGGACGAGCGCGACCGCCCGTTCCTGGACGGCACTCGCACCGCCGAGGGCTTCTTCGGCGTGAAGAACGGCATCGAGCCCTGCATCGCGCGGGCCAAGGCCTACGCCCCCTACTCCGACCTCATCTGGATGGAGACCGGCGTGCCGGACCTCGAGGTCGCGCGCAAGTTCGCCGAGTCCGTCCGCAGCGAGTTCCCGGACCAGATGCTGGCCTACAACTGCTCGCCGTCGTTCAACTGGAAGGCGCACCTGGACGACGCGACCATCGCGAAGTTCCAGCGCGAGCTGGGCGCGATGGGCTTCAAGTTCCAGTTCATCACCCTGGCCGGCTTCCACTCGCTCAACTACGGCATGTTCGATCTGGCGTACGGCTATGCCCGCGAGGGCATGACCGCCTTCGTCGACCTGCAGGAGCGCGAGTTCAAGGCCGCCGCCGAGCGTGGCTTCACCGCCATCAAGCACCAGCGTGAGGTCGGTGCCGGCTACTTCGACACCATCGCCACCACCGTGGACCCGAACACCTCCACCGCGGCCTTGAAGGGCTCCACCGAAGAGGGCCAGTTCCACTGAGCCGAGCCGATGGCCTGCGCCCCCGGGCGGAGGCTATCGACCGCAATACCTGCGGTATCGGGAGGCCTGGCCTCCTGACTCCGCGGTCCGGTGCCCCGCCGCTCGCCTCGTCGCATCACAGCATGGCGGCGAACGGCGGGGCTGCCGACACCGTCACGGCTGCCGGACTGAAAAGCCCTGCGGCCCTTGGTGTTAAGGCATATAGCGGTCCTCCTCGCCGAGCAGCCCCGGCAGGGAGGGGCACTCCCATATATCCCGTATACCGTTAATGATCGAAGACGCCGGAACCCGGCGGGCTTCATCCCCCACAACATCGCCACACAACCAGCAGGAGCGGGACGTGAGCAGCGAAAAGATTCAGCGGGTCGGCATCGTCGGCGCCGGACAGATGGGCGCCGGAATCGCGGAGGTGTGCGCGCGGGCGCATGTCGACGTGCTCGTGTTCGAGCAGACCCGGGAACTGGCCGCCGCCGGCCGCTCCCGCATCCTGCGGTCCCTGGATCGTGGCGTGAGCAGCGGCAAGATCACCGAGCGCGAGCGTGAGCAGGCCGCCTGGCGGCTGCGCTTCACCTCCGACCTCAGCGATTTCGCGGACCGTCAGCTGGTCGTGGAGGCCGTGCTCGAGAGCGAGGAGGTCAAGACCTCGATCTTCGCCGAACTCGACAAGGTCGTGACCGACCCCGAGGCGGTGCTGGCCTCGAACACCTCCTCGATTCCGATCATGAAGATCGCCGTGGCCACCACCCAGCCCGAGCGTGTGGTCGGCATGCACTTCTTCAACCCGGTGCCGGTGCTGCCGCTGGTCGAGCTGGTGACCACGCTCAAGACCACCGACGCCGTCGCCAAGCGGGCCGAGGCGTTCGCCGCCGAGGTGCTCGGCAAGCAGGTCGTGCGCTCGGCGGACCGCTCCGGATTCGTGGTGAATGCGCTGCTGGTCCCGTACCTGCTCTCGGCCATCCGGATGGTCGAATCCGGTTTCGCCACCAAGGAAGACGTCGACAAGGCGATGGTGCTCGGCTGCGCCCACCCGATGGGCCCCCTGGCGCTGACCGACCTCGTCGGTCTCGACACGGTCAAGTCGATCGCGGACTCCATGTACGCGGAGTTCAAGGAGCCGCTGTACTCCGCCCCGCCGCTGCTGATGCGCATGGTCGAGGCGGGCCTGCTGGGCAAGAAGACCGGCTCGGGCTTCTTCCAGTACAACCGCTCCTGACACTGCGGCTCGGAGAGGAGTCCAGCTCATGGTCAATGTCACCGACGGCTTCGGATCGAGCATTCTCGGCTATCCGAGGATCGGGCCGCACCGCGAACTCAAGCGCGCCCTCGAGTCCTACTGGCACGGCACCTCCTCGCGCGAGGAGTTATTGGCGGTCGGCAAGGACATTCAGGAGACACAGTTCGGCGAGCTGGCCGCGGCCGGGCTCACCCAGGCGCCGGGCAACACCTTCTCCTTCTACGATCACGTGCTGGACAATGCGCTGCTGTTCGGCGCGGTGCCCAGGCGGTTCGAGCCGTTCCGAGAAGGCCTGCACCCGTTGGATTTCTACTTCCTGATGGCGCGCGGCCGCCCGGATCTGCCACCGCTCGAGCTGGTGCGATTCTTCGGCGCCAACTACCACTACCGCCAGCCCGAGCTCGATGCGGACACCACGTTCTCGCTGCATCCCGAGGCCCTGCTGGACGAATGGGATCGGGCCAAGGCCCGCGGCATCGAGCTGCGACCGGTGGTGCTGGGCCCGATGTCGCTGCTGCTGCTGTCCAAGGCCGGTCAGGTGCCGGGCGAGGCCGAATTCGATCAGCTGAGCCTGCTGGACACGCTGCTGCCGATGTATGAGGAGCTGTTCGAGATCCTCGCCAAGCGCGGGTCGACCTGCGTGCAGCTGGACGAACCGTGTTTCACCGGCGATCGCACGCCCGCCGAGCTGGCCGCCTTCCTGAGCGTCTATCAGCGGTTGTCCACCGCGCCGCTGCGCCCGCGCATCCTGGTCACCGGCCAGTACGGCGATTTCGGCGAGGCCACCGCGATCCTGGCCCAGACCCAGGTGGAGGCGATCGGCCTGGACCTGGCCGGCCATCGGGTGCGGCCCGAGGAGCTTGCGAAGATTCCGGGGATCAAGCGAAAGCGGTTGTACGCGGGGGTGATCGGCGGCACCAATGTGTGGCGCGCCGACCGCCGGGTCACCCTGGACTATCTGAGCGAACTGGCCAAGGTGTGCCCGGATCTCGTGGTCTCGACCGGTACCACGTTGCTGCACGTGCCCTACGACGTGCTCGTCGAATACGACATCGAGGGCCCGGTGGCCGATCGTCTCGCATTCGCGAAACAGAAGGTGCTCGAGGTTGTTTCGCTCGCCAAGGCGCTGACCGAGGGGGGCGTGCTTGCCGGAGATACCGCGGCGAAGTGGCAGAGCACCCGCCCGCGCGAAGTGCACTTCAAGCAGAAACACGCTGTGCGGCAGCGGGTTTACGCGGTCACGCAGAAGATGCGCGAGCGGGTGCCGTACGAGGTGCGCCGGGAAGCCCAGCGCGAGAAGCTGAATCTGCCGCTGGTGCCCGCGACCACGCTGGGCTCGTTCCCGCAGACCACCGGAGTTCGGCAGGCCCGCTACGATCTCGGCGAGGGCAAGCTGTCCTACGACGACTACCGTAAGCGGATCGAGGCCGAGATCGAATCGACGATCCGGCTGCAGGAGGACATCGGCCTGGACGTGCTGGTGCACGGCGAGCACGAGCGCAACGACATGATCCAGTACTTCGCCGAACTGCTCGACGGTTTCGCCACAACACATTTCGGCTGGGTGCAGGTGTACGGCTCGCGATGTGTGCGCCCGCCGGTGTTGTACGGCGATGTCGCTCGCCCCAAGCCGATGTCGGTGGAGTGGATCACCTACGCGCAGTCGCTGACCGATAAGCCGGTCAAGGGCATTGTGACGGGTCCGGTGACGATGGTGGCGCGCTCGTTCGTGCGCCAGGACCAGCCGCTGTACGAGACGGCCGACCAAGTGGCGCTTGCCATTCGGGACGAGCTGGCCGATCTGGAGAGGGCGGGCGTTTCGATCATCCAGGTCGACGAGCCGTCCATCCGGGAGTTGCTGCCGCTGCGGTCCGACGGTCGCCACGACTACCTGCGCTGGGCGGTGAATGCGTTCCGGCTGGCCACCTCCGGGGTCAAGCCGGAGACTCAGATCCACACGCATATCGCCTATTCCGGTCGCGCGGAGATCGTGCGGGCGATCGAGGAGCTCGACGCGGACGTCACGGCCATCGTCGCGACCCGATCGATCGACTGGGTGCTCAAGGCCCTCGCCGATGACGCGCAGGAGGGCCACGGCCTGTCCCATGGCGTCGGTCCCGGCGTGTATGAGAGCCGATCGGCCCGTATCCCCGATATCGACGAGCTGGACGAGCTGCTCACCGCCGCGGCCGACGCCGTCACCCCGGAGCGCCTGTGGGCCAATCCGGACGGCGGGCTGAAAACTCGCCACTACTGGCAGCTGGAGCCGTCGCTGCGGAATATGGTCGCGGCCGCGCGGCGCGTGCGGCGCCGGGCCGAGCAGGGCAAGTAAGGCCCGCGTCGGAGGTTCGAAGCACCCGTTCGTCATTCCGGAGGCTCCGTTCGTCATTCCGGCATGCTTGTGGCCGGAATCCACCACGGTGGCGGTGGTAGTGGATCCGGCCACAACCACGCCGGGATGACGGGGGTTGGTGTGCGCCGGGGCAGCGGGCTGCTCGGTTGAGTTGGGTGCGTGTAACGCCGGGCCGCGCTGCGGGCACTGTGCAGTGTGAAGCGCACAATCCGTGAACATGCCTTGGCCGTCCAGGAGCGGGTAGCCGAGGTCGAGCAGGGCGTCGCCGAGCGCACCAGCCCGGCGCGGGGGCCCGAGGTGGCCGCCCGGGTCGGTATCGCGCTCGGCGTCGCGATCGCGGTGTGTTTCGTGACCGGACTGATCAGCCACTGGATTCAGCATCCGCCGGGCTGGTTCTACTGGCCCGCGAATCCGCCCTGGCTGTATCGGGTCACCCAGGGCACCCACGTCGTCTCGGGCGTGATGGCGATTCCGCTGCTGCTGGTCAAGCTGTGGTCGGTATTTCCGCGGCTGGTGCAGCGGCCGGTGATCGGTTCGCCGCTGCGGCTGCTCGAACGCGGCTCGATCGCGGTGCTGGTCGGATCGGTGATATTCCAGCTGGCCACCGGGCTGTTGAATACCGCGCAGTTCTATCCGTGGAAGTTCTTCTTCACCACCACGCACTATGCGATGGCTTATGTCGCCGTCGGGGCGCTGTTGGTGCATGTGGCGGTCAAGCTGCCGATCGTCCGGGAGGCGTTGAGCCGTCCCATCGATGATGCGAAACCTAGCGCCGCGAAGCCCGGTCATGTGATGCCTGGCGATGTGATGCCCGATGACGTGCAGCCCGGCGATGCGATGTCCGGCGATGTGATGCCCGATGACGTGCAGCCCGGCGATGCGATGTCCGGCGATGTGATGCCCGATGACGCGATGCTCGGCGATGCGATGCTCGGCGATGCGATGCCCGGCGATGCGATGCTCGGCGATGCGATGTCCGGCGATGTGATGTCCGGCGATGTGATGCCCGATGACGCGATGTCCGGCAATGTGATGCCCGGCGGCGTGCAGCCCGGCGATGCGATGCTCGGCGATGCGATGTCCGGCGGCGTGCAGCCCGGCGATGTGATGCCCGATGACGCGATGTCCGGCAATGTGATGCCCGGCGGCGTGCAGCCCGGCGATGTGATGTCCGGCAATGTGATGCCCGGCGGCGTGCAGCCCGGCGATGTGATGTCCGGCGATGCGATGCCCGGCGGCGTGCAGCCCGGCGATGTGATGTCCGGCGATGCGATGCCCGATGACGTGCAGCCCGGCGACGTGAAATCGGTAGAATCCCAAGGTATTTCAAGGCGTTCGGTAGTCGCGATCGCGGGCGTCGGCGCGACCCTGGCCGGGCTGGTATTCGCCGGGCAGAGCGTGCCGTGGCTGCGCGCGGTGTCGGTGCTGGCGCCGCGCAGCGGCAACGGGCCGCAGCGGGTGCCGGTCAACCGGACCTCTGCGGCCGCCGGGGTGCGCGAGCGAGCCCTGGATCCGGACTATCGGCTGGCGGTGTCCGTGGGCGGTGTCGCCCACGCATTCACCCGGTCCGAGCTGCTCGCCCTGCCTCAGACCGCCGCGATCCTGCCGATCGCGTGCGTCGAGGGCTGGAGCGTGTCGGCGACCTGGACCGGGGTGCGGCTGCGGGATCTGCTGGCCGCGGTGGCTCCCGGACTCGGCGGGGATGTGCGGTTCACCTCACTGGAGGGCGGTGGGCTGTACCGGGTCACCGTGCTGCCGCATCGGCATGCGGTCGATGCGCAGACCCTCGTCGCACTCGCGGTCAACGGCAGTCCGCTCGACCTGGATCACGGCTATCCGTGCCGGTTGATCGCGCCGAATCGGCCCGGGGTCTTGCAGACCAAATGGCTGTCCATGATCGAGGTGGTGTGAGGATGATCGCGACGATTCGGGTAATGCTCGGCATGGCCGGGCTGTGGTGTGCCTACTACGGCATCTCGATGATCTTGCCGTACCGGCCGGCCGATCTGCTATCGGTGGTGATCTGGTTCGCCGGTGGAATTGTGCTGCACGACTTCGTCTTTGCGCCGCTATGCGTAATCGTGGGCCTGGGCGCGCGGCGCCTGGTGCCCCGGGCCTGGTGGGCGCCGCTGGCCTACGGGGCCGCCTGTACGGTCGTGCTGGTCGCGCTGGCGGTGCCGGTGCTGGTGCCCCACAATACGTTCGGCAACTCCACCGTCGTGGACCGCAATTATCCGCTCGGGCTGGGGATTGCGCTTGCCGTGGTATGGATCGCGGTGCTGCTGAGTATATTTCGTATCATGCGGCGTCGCAGGACGGTGCCGGGCAGATGATGTCGGTGTCGAGGTAGGCCGCCAGCCGCCCGCGCACCACCGCGCGGGCCCGGTGCAGCAGCACCCGCTGATTACCGGGCGAGATGCGCAACAGCGCGCAGACCTCCTGGGAGGTGTAGCCCTGCATATCGCGCAGCGCGAGCACCGCGCGGGTGCGTTCGGGCAACCCGGTCATCGCCTGCTCGACCACCCGCAGGATCTCCGCACGCTCGGCGGCATCCTCGGGCTCGGACCCGCGGTCCGAATGCTCGGCGAACACACCGCGGACCGGCCGCAGGCGGCTCGGATCGGTGGCGGCGCCCTCGTCCTCGGCGAACAGACTGCCGAACGGGATCGTGCGGCTCTCCGCGATCCCGCGTTTCTTCGCGGTATTGACCAGAATGCGAAAGACCCACGTGCGCAACGACGAACGGCCCTCGAAGGCGGAAATGCCGCGGTAGACCGCGAGCCACGACTCCTGGACGACCTCCTCGGCCGACGCGCCCGTGGAAACGAACGACCGGGCCAGCCGCAGCATCGACGGCGACCAGGTATCGAGCAGCAGCGCGAACGCCGACTCATCGCCGCGGCGCAGCCGCTCGGTCAGCAGATCCGGGTGATCCATGAACCCTCCTGGGCTGGGGCGGGGCTATGTGTACGACGGTGTGCTGCGGCAGCAAGATGTAGGTTCGACGCTAATGGCGGGTGCGGCATTCGGACCCCAGCGTGGCCCGGTGGTCATACTTTGTTCTCAAATGCGGTTCGCCCAATCGACGAAGAGGATCGCGATGGACCCGAAGGACTATCTCCGTACCCGGCGCAGCCTGCATGGGGTCGCCGAGCTGCTACTGGCCGGACCGCAATACCGGAGCAGCGGCACGATCCGGCTGGCCGCCGCGGCGGGCGGATTCGCCACCGTGCGGCCGCCGGATCTGGCCGTGGGCGGGGAGCGGCTGTTGGCCGGTGGTCGGCAGGTCGCCGAGCTGAACGGGGTCACCTGTGCGGAATTGGGGGTGGCCGCGGGTGTCGATGCCGGTGCGCCGCAGGGCCTGTATGCCGATGGTTCGGGTATGGCCTCCGACGAGGTCGTCCGGGTGGAGGCGGACGCCGCGCGGCTGATCGCCCGCGCGTTCGAGGTGGGCGATGCGGCCCTGCGGCTACTCGACCCCACCCAGACCCCCGTGCTGTGGCCCGAGCACTTCGACCTGAGCATCGCCGTCGGCGAGATCAATTACGGCGTCTCACCCGGAGATACCGCCATAGCCGAGCCGTACGCCTACGTCGGTCCGTGGACGCGGCGTGCGGGCGAGTTCTGGAATCAACCGTTCGGGGCGTCCCGCACCCTGGCGGAGCTGGGCGATGCCACGGCGGTGCACGACTTTTTCGCCGCGGGGCGCCGGGCCGCCGGGGAGTGAGCCTGCGGTGCAGGTCGCGGCCCCATTTCAGGGGCGGGGTAGCCAACCGGTTGCTTAATCGGGTTAGCTTGGTATGAGAACCAACTTTTCCGGCACCAGGAGGTCGTGATGGGTATGTTCGACAAGTTGAAGGATGTGGCCGATAAGGCCAGGGGTATGGCCGGCCAGCAGGCCGACAAGCTCGACCCGCTGATCGACAAGGCCGGCGACGCCGTCGATCAGAAGACCGGAGGCAAATTCTCCGGACAGGTCGACGCGGCGCAGGATGCCGCCAAGAAGGCGTTGCACGAACAACAAGGTCAATAGGGATTTTTACGCCAGTGGGGCGATGCAATGCATCGCCCCACTGGCGTTTCGCGGGCCGCCTACGCGGCCAATAGGCGCGCCACATCTACCATTTAGCAAACGTTTCGTTACTTCTCTTCGGCGTTGAGGGGATTGTTGATGCGTTCGCTGGTGGTGCTGTGCGCCGCGGTGAGTCTGTGCGCGGTATTCGGATTCGGCGGTGCGGCCGCGGAGTCGCTCGGGCCGGACGGTGCGGTGCCGGACGGTAGCCTCCCCCCGCCCGGGGCAAACGATTGGCACTGCGCGCCCACGGCCGTGCATCCCGATCCGGTGGTGCTCGTGCACGGCACCTGGGGAAATCAGAACAACTGGGACGTGCTTGCGCCGGAGCTGAAAAGCCATGGCTACTGCGTCTTTACGCTCAACTACGGCAGGGACCCCGGCAGCGCCCTCGGGGCCGAGCCGGGGGTATATGGCACCGGCGATATCCAGGCGTCGGCGCGTGAGCTGGGAGCATTCGTCGAGAAGGTACGCGCCGCAACGACTTCCGAACATGTCGATCTCGTCGCGCATTCGCAGGGCGGTATCGTCGCGCGCCAGTACATGCGGTTCGACGACGGCGTCGATCATGTTGACCCGCGACACAATACGGTGCGGAGGCTGGTGATGATCGGGGCGACCAACCACGGCACGACCTTCAAGGATGTGGGCTTTCTGGCCAGCACGGGCAGCGCGTCCGGGCCGGTGGCCGGGGGCGTCGCGCGGGTCCTGGGCGTCGCCGCCGCGCAGCAGGTCGTCGGCAGCCGGTTCCTGGCGCACCTGAATGCCGACGGGGATACCGAACCCGGTGTCGATTACACCGTCATCGCCAGCCGCGTCGACGACGTCACCACTCCGCCCGAGTCGACCTTCCTGCGCCCGGGTCCGCGTGCGGTGGTCGACAACGTCTGGGTGCAGGCGGTGTGCGCGAACGATACCGCCGAACATGCGGAACTTCCCCAGTCGCCCACCGTGATCCGGATCGTGCAGCGGGCGCTGGACCCGGCCTACTCCGCGGGTGCGTGCGGCGACTAATCCGTGCGCTCGTCCTTGATCGCGCGGATCACCGCGGCGATCTCGGTATTGATCATGTTGACCATGCGGGCGACATCGGTGCCGTAGGCCGTGGCCGGGGTGTCGGCGGTGAGGGTGTAGCGGCCGTCATCGATCAGATCGCGCCAGCCCAGCCGCCGCCGGACGATCCCGCGCGGGCCGAAACGCGAACTGCCCTGGCTGATATCGATCCGTCCGATGCGGTGGGCGGGCGCGGTGAACAGATATTCGGCCAGCCGACGGCCGGGGTCCTCCTGCTCTTCGTCCTCGTATTGCACGAAGTCGAGATCCGCGAACGATTCCGGCTCCGTATCGAATGCCGGATTCTCCTGATGGAGTGGGATATTCGAGTGCCGGCCCGCGGGTTCGGGCGGCAGTTCCCGGACGATGGCGTCGGCGAGCTGGATCGCATCACATGTGCTGACCACGAATCCCGAACTGTGCCAGATGGTGTTACCCGGAAGCTGGCGCACGACATAGCCCTGGTCGCCGCGCCGGGCGGCGTAGATGCGGATGCTGCCGTCCGGGAGCAGGGGTTCGGCGCCGTCGTGCCCGTGCACGGCGATGTAGACATCCGGATGCGCCAGCGCCGGCAGCATGAGGTCGACCGACGGGTCGCGGTCGGCCGCCAGGCGCTCGCGGACCTCGAATTTGGCATGGTCGAACAGGACCCGATCGCGCAGGTCGGTGGCGAAGCTGAGCGGCAGCGGGAAGGTGTCGTGGCCGGTCTCCTCCCACAGCACCAGAAATTCCAGATCGGTGAGGGTCCGGGTCACTGCTTATCCTTCGGCCTGCGTTTGACCGGCATATCCAGCACCGAGTTGGTCGCCCGGACCGGCTTGCCGATCGCCTCGTTGAGATTCTCCGCCGAGTTGAGATTCTCGGCGGTCTTGTGTTCCTTACTCGATCCTCCCTGACCCCCGCCCGCGCCTCCGCCGCCCATACCGCCGCCCATGGGCATACCGGCCGGTGACTCCGAGGCGGACGGATCGGTCGGACCCGCCGTGCCGACGGGGGCATCCGCGGTGTAGGCGGCGGCCGTTGCCCGCGGGAACAGGGGCGCCGACGGTGCCTGATAGGCCGGTGTGTCGTTGGATGGTGCCCCGAGTCCGGCACCGCCGCCGGTCGAGTCGCCCCCGCCCCCGCCGCCGAGCAGCTTGGCGAGATCGGACATGCCCGGGGATTTACCAGCGGCGGCATCGGAGGCCGTGGGGCTCAGACCCGACGTGCCCTTCGACGGGTCGAACTGTTGGAGGGCCTGCTGAATCAGCTGTGGCACGCCGCTTGTCGCCTCCTGCACGAGCGAGGTCGCCAACGCCACCAACTCCTGGAGGAGGGACGAACCGGAGCCGGCGCCGGAACCGCTGACGCCGCCGAAACCGTAACTGCTGGAGCCCATGCCGCTCGCGCTGGCCGAGTAGTAGGTGTACACCGATCCGGCGGCGCCGCTGGTGCTCCCGGCCGTGAGCTTGATGCTGGAATGGCCGGAGCCGCTGGTGTTTCCGGCGAAGTGCCCGACGCCCGAGCCGACTGCTCCGACGCCCGAGCTGCCGGCGCCGTAGGAGCCCTCGGTGCTGCCGGAACTGCCGGTGCCGTAGGACCTGGCAGCTCTCATGGAGCCGCTGATGGAGCCGCTGGTGAAGCTCCTGGCATTGGCGGGATAGACGGAGCCCGGACCGGACGTGGGGGCCATGCTGGTCATCGCGGCGTAGTAGGTGGAGCCCACGCTGGACGGAGTGCCCATGCTGGCGGCCGTCCTGTTATACGTCAAGCCACCGCCGCCGGGGTTGTAGCTCCCGCCGGTGGAAAGGCCACCGCCGTAGGGGCTGTTTCCTCCGCCTCCGCCCCCGTTTCCTCCGCCTCCGCCCCCGTCGCCGTTGCCCACGCCGGAGGCGCCGCTCGAGGCCGAGGGGGAATAGCTCGCGTTGCCGCTGCCGCCGCCGCTGCCTCCGGGCGACTGGGTGGTCAAGTTCTTCGGTTTGTTGCTATCGATCGGATTCGCCAGCGGATTCTTCGGACTGGTCAGGGCCGCGGGAATCCCCTCCGAGGAGTAGGTCACCCCCGGGTCGTAGGCGTTGGTAATGATGTGGACGCCGTTATTGCGGGCAGTGGTCGCCGTGTTGTCGTTCTTGCCGTCCCATTCGGCCAGGGCCGCCGCCATAGCGGAGATCGCCTGATCGATCTGCCAGACGGCGTACTGCATGGCGTTGCCCACCTGGCTCACTTCGGTGGCCAACTGCTGTAGCGACTGCGCGTAGCCCTGGCAGGCCGCCATGGCGGTGTCCTTGCCGGACCCGTTCCATTCCGAGCTGCCGTTGGTCAGCCCGCTCATAAAGTCATTGGCGGCCTTGTTGAGTCCCGAGCCCAGCCAGTTCCACGTTTGTGCCTGTTCGTAGGCGGGGATGTTCTGACCGTGCTGCGCGAAGGCCTGCATCTCGCTCAGGCTGAGCGCGGATCCCGGCTCGGCGGACACCGGGTCGTGGTTGTTCGGAACACCGTTCTGGCCGGGCACAAATTTGTGCGGGGGGGCCTTGGGTACCGCGCCCTGCGTGGCGTTCGGGTTGTAGCTCGGCGGCGGGCCGGAGGTACCCAGCGTGGAGTCCTTCTGGATCTTCTTGAACTCCCGCGCGGCCGCCTCCGTGGCGTCCTGGTAGGCCTGCTCCGCCGCGATGAATGCCGGGCCCAGGTCATTGAGGATCGTGACGTTGTCGTCCATGAGCTGGGACAGGGCGCTGCCCTGCTTCGAGAACCGGTCCGCCAGTTGCGATCCCGAGTTCAGCGAGCTGAGCGGTTTGATCGACGTCAGATTCGCGGACTTGATCGCCTGCTGCCCGGCCTGGATCGTAGCCAGCAGTTCGGCGACCACCTGTGCCAGCGCATTGCCGAAGCCGCTCGGAAGGGAGACGGTCCCGTTGGAAAGAGTTGGGACTGGATTCGCGCCACCCATAGCCCTTCACCTCCACGAGACCGAGCAAGCCAACAAAAAAACCGTACTCCGGGTAATCGGCCTCGTGGCGGAAAACGTTCCACCTGAGGGCGATCCGTGCCGATGCCTGGATGGTTGCCAAGGTCAGTTGCCGGGGAGCAACCGGCCGCTGGACCCGGGATGTCCGGCCGGTGCTTCGGGACCGGCATCTACACATCTACAGTCTTCCACGGGGATTCGGTGCCCGCAGCGCATGCCGGGGCGGCCGCTCCGCATAGTGGGTCGGCCGACCCGATCGTGCGAGGTTTGTAGCGGGAAACCTGAAGATTTGGGACGTTACCCATCCGGTGTGGTATCCGTGGCGTTGAATCGGGGCTGCGGCCCATCGAACCGGGCCGCTGCGGTCCCGCGAATCGGGCCGGGGGAATGTGGTTCTTGTGGATCGCGTTGGTACACGACGCGATACGGAGTTGATCGACATGATGGGGAAGGCTCAGCGAGCTGGAATTAGAGTACTGGTGGCGGCCGCCGTAGCGGCCGCGCCGGTGATCACGGCGGGCATGTCTGCGGCGCAGCCGGTGATGCCGGGGGTCGCACAGACCTCCGCGGTGACCCTCCGGGCAACAGACGATCCCTGGCTCTGGCAGCACTGCCGAATCAACCACGAAACGTGGCAGTCCCGCTGCCGCGACTACGACCACCAGTGGCGCGACCACGATCACGACCGTCCGTGGCAGCAGCAGCAGCAGCAGCAGTGGCAGCAACCACAGTGGAATCCGTGGAACCCCCAGGGGTAGCTGGTAGACCAGCATGAATTAGGCCTCCCGTAACAATTTCGGGAGACGTGATGTGGCAACACCAAGAACGCCCCTCGCCTGTGTCGAGATCGGTGAGGGGCGTTCGGTGGGGTTGGGTGATCAGATGGCGGCCTGAAGCGCATTCAGGAACTGCTGACCGCCCATGACATATCCGCCACCGATTCCGCCGACGACGGCGCCGATGGGGGCGGTGATGATGCTGAGGACGCCGAGCCCGAGCAGTGAGCCGAGGAGGCCGCCGATAATGACGCCGCCGACGATGCCGACGATGTTCTTATTTACCTGGAACATCAGGTTGTCCATCGCGGTGATGTCCTTGGCCTGCGCGATCTCCTGCGGAGACACCTTCGGGGTGAGGGTAAGGCTCCGGCCATCGGGGCTGATCTGCTGAGCCACCGTGAACACCTGCCCAGCGAGCTCCGGTCGCAGCGACACCTGATCGACCTGCTGTCCGGTGTTTGATTCGAGCGCCACCGAGGAGCCGTTCGGCGCGATGACGAAACGACCGTCGGAAATTGTGGTGGTGATCGCCCTGGTGACCGGGGAAACCACTGTGTGGTACTGGATTCCGCTCAAGACGCCGCTGGTCGCGTCGTTGTGCACCGCGGCCGGCTGTACGGGGGCGGCGGGGGCGGCGTAAGCGGTTCCGGTGGTGATTCCCACGGCGGCAATCGCCATGAAAACGGTGGCGCTGATCTTTCCGAACTTCATGCTGATGAATTTCCCTCCCTGACCCCCGATGCGCATGGGGCACCACAAGTTTCGGCTTCCCCCGTGCGAATCGTTCGTCAGCTGATACGAATCGAATGAATACATTCCTAGTGGACGGCCTGGCCGGATGCAAATCGTGTGACGAGCATCACTGTGGCTTTATTCTGTTGCATTGCAGTCGATTACGGAGTAGCCCGTGCGATCGTTAGCTGTTTTGTTGCAATATGTTGTGCTCACATGGATTTCGGTGCGCCATGGAGTATGAGCGATGGTGCCATCACCTGGATTGGGTGAACAAGGAGCGATGATATCTGTTTATTCCATTAGTGTTTGGGTAAAAGCGCCAGTTTACGCAGGTAGTAGGGGTCGTGTGCCTCTTCGTCTCGCCCTGGTATCCCGGTTGATTTGCGGCTTACGTGCGCTCTGTGTGCACCGGTCCGGACGGAAAATTCCACCGGTCACGGACGGAATTCTCCGTGCAGCAGAGAGATTGCTGAGTCGCATGCATACGCGCCGACCCTGAATATAAAGCATCCCGACCCTCGAAAGTGTCGGGATGCTGTGGTGTGGAAGGAAATTGGTTACATCGTCGCCGCGTCGATGACGAAGCGGTAGCGCACATCACTCGCCAGCACGCGCTCGTAGGCGTTATCGATCTGATCGGCCGAGATGACCTCGATCTCCGCGCCGATGCCGTGCTCGGCGCAGAAGTTCAGCATCTCCTGAGTCTGTGCGATGCCGCCGATCATCGACCCCGCCAGCGAACGCCGCCGCCCGGCGAGCGTAAATGCCGGCACCGCCAGGGGCTTATCGGGCAGGCCGAGGATCACCAGGCTGCCGTCGAGGTTCAGCAACCGCATGTAGTCATTGATCGGAAGATTGGCCGATACGGTGTTGATGATCAGGTCGAAGCGGCTCTGCAGAGCCTTGAAGGTCTGCTCGTCGCTGGTGGCGTAGTAGTGGTGGGCGCCGAGGCGCAGCCCGTCCTCCCGCTTGCTCAGCGACTGGCTCAGCACGGTCACCTCGGCGCCCATGGCCGCGGCAATCCGCACCCCGACGTGCCCGAGCCCGCCCATGCCGATGATCGCGACCTGCTTACCGGGACCGGCGTTCCAGTGCCGCAGCGGGGAGAACAGCGTGATGCCCGCGCACAGCAGCGGTGCGGCCGCATCCAGCCCGATGCCCTCGGGAATCGACAGCACGAAGTGCTCGGTCACCACCACCTGGGTGGAGTAGCCGCCGAACGTGGTGCCGCCGGGCTGGAACTCCTCGGAGACGGCGCTGTTGTAGGTCATGGCGCCGCCGACGCCGGTGCAGTACTGCTCCTCGCCGGCCACGCAGGCGGTGCACTCGCCGCAGGAGTCGACCATGCAGCCGACGCCGACCCGGTCGCCGACCTGGTGCCGGGTCACCTCGGGGCCGACGGCGGCGACGATGCCGGCGATCTCGTGGCCGGGCACACACGGGTACCGGGTGCCGTGCCATTCGTTGCGGGCGGTGTGGATATCGGAGTGGCAGATGCCCGCGAACTTGATGTCGATCAGTACGTCGCGCGGACCGAGTTCGCGGCGCTCGATGGAGGTCTTTTCGAATCGGCCGTCAGGGGCGGAGATGGAATATGCCGCAGCAGTGGTCATTGGGTGTTTGGCGCGAGTACCCCTCATTCACGGGGCCCAAGCGCCTTCTCCTATCTGTGTCGGTGGTGGCGGTTAGTTTGTTGGGTATGGATGAGGTGGTGCGGTACAGCTTTCGGCTGCGGCCTGGCCGCACCGCGCAGGCTGCGCTGATCGCGGAGTGGCATCGGTGCCGATTCCTGTGGAACGAAGCCGTCCACCAACAGAAATCCGGGTACAGGCCGACCTACCGCATGCTGAGCGAGCTGCTGACCGAGACCCGATCACGGAGCGCGTGGCTGCGCGCGGGCTCGCAGGTCGCTCAACAACAAACACTGCGGACCTATACCCAAGCGCTCGGTCAGTCGTTCACTGTCAAGGGTCGAGGGCGGCCGGTGTTCAAGGCCGACCCATCGTTCGATCAGCCGCACCTGGGGCACCGCAAGCGTTGCGCGGCCGAGCTGGCCAGGGCACAACGCACGATGGCCCGGCGACGCCGTGGCACCCGTGGCCCGCAGTCCGGTGGGTACCGCCGGGCCGCCCGTACGGCGGCGAAGCTGCACAAGAAAGCCGCCCGGCAAAACCGGCACGATGCGCGGGTATGGGCCAAGAGCGTTGTCGACCACCATGGCCTGATCGCGGTGGAGGACTTCAAACCGAAGTTTCTGACGAAGTCCACGATGGCACGCAAGGCTGCTGATGCGGCGATCGGTGCGGTGAAGCGGGAGTTGATCGAGCGGGGCACGCGGGCTGGCCGGAGGGTGGTGTTGGTGCAGCCCGCCTACACGACTATGACGTGTTCGAGTTGTTTCGCGAGTGCCAAGCAACGACTCGAACTCGACGAACGAACTTTCCGGTGCGAGGCCTGCGGGTTCACCGAGGGCCGGGACCGGAACGCTGCCAGAGTGATTCTGGCTGTGGCAGAGCGCGGTCACACACGTGTCGAGGACGTGAGACGTTCGGATCACCTCCCTCGGGTGGTTGGTTCGGTCGCGGTCTGAGCGTGAAATCTCCTGCCTCAAGCACGAGAAGCGTTACGAATACATGCCTACTCTCGCATCGTTAGCAATACAAAATGTCTGGAGCTGCACGAACTCGCCGGTCTCATGTGTTCGGACCTGGCTCGATCGTGTCAGATGCTGGACCGATGGCGATACTGTTGGCGCTGGTGTCGATGTGTTCGACGCTCGTGGGCGGGTTCATGGCGGTGCGCATTGGTGACCGAAAGCACGCCGTGCTCGGGCTGGCGGCCGGTGTGATGCTGGGCGTGGTGCCGTTCGATCTGCTGCCCGAGGCGCTGGAGCAGTCGCCGCACGAGGTGGCCGGGATCCCGGTTGCGCTGCTGGCCGGCGCGATCGGATTCCTGACCATGCACATCATCGAGCGCGCGGTCGCCATCCACACCGGGCACGAGGACGAATTCGGTCCGCACACACACGGATTCGAATCCGTGGGCCAGCTCGCCGCGGGTGGGTTGATCCTGCACAGCACCCTCGACGGCGTCGGCATCGGGGTCAGTTTCCAGGCCGGGTCCGGGGTGGGCATGGCGGTGGCGATCGCGGTGATCTGCCACGATTTCGCCGACGGGTTCAACACCTTCACCATCAGCACGCTGTACGGCAATGCCCGCCGCCGCGCGCTGCTGCTGCTCGCCCTGGATGCCCTCGCGCCCGTTGTCGGCGCGGTGATCGGCACGCTGATTCACGTTCCGCCCGAGGCGACCGGCCTCTACCTGGGCTATTTCGCGGGATTCCTGCTCTACCTGGCGACCGCGGACATCCTGCCCGAGGCCCACACCGGACATCCCTCGCGCCTGACGCTGTTCTGCACCGTCGCGGGCACGGCGTTCATGTTCGGGATCGCGGTCCTCGCGCATCAGGGCTGAGGGCGTTCCAGCAACCGATACGTCCCAATTTTGGTACACATGAAGGCACGCGCGCCGATACGTACGAGGCGGGAGTGCCATGGCTGACGAACGGCGTTCTTCCGGCCGCATGGGGCGGATCGGTCGCACCGCGGCCGGTGTGCTGGCGGTCCTGGTCGCGGTGGTCGTGGTCATGGGCCTTCAGGGCGGGATACCGCACTGGGTATTCGGATCCACCGATACCGCCCCATCGCGGGCGCCGCGGCCGACGATGAATCCGGTCGTGGTCGCGCGGGCCGTGGAGCCCGAGCTGACGAACATCACCGTCTCGATCGAACCGACGGGGATGGGTGCGGCCGGCTCGGGCATCGTGCTCACCCCCGACGGGCAGGTGCTGACGAGCCAGCACGTGGTCAAGGGCGCTGAGGTCATCACCGTCGGCGATATCGGCACCGGGGCGCAATACCCGGCGACGGTGCTGGGCTACGACTCGGCCGCCGATATCGCGCTGCTGTCCCTGACCGGGGCCACCGGCCTGCCGGTCGTGCGGATCGGCGACTCGGCGGCGCTGCTACCGGGCGATGAGATCATGGCCATCGGCAATGCCGGCGGCACCGGGCGCCCCACCGCCACCCCGGGCACCGTCACCTCGCTGAACACCTCGATCGTGGCCCGCGACGACGCCGATCTGACCCGCAAGGCACTGACCGGAATGCTCGAGGTGAATGCGCCGGTGGCCGCCGGGCAGTCCGGCGGCGCCGTCGTCGACCCGTCCGGCGCGGTGGTCGGGGTCGTCACTGCCGCATCCGGGGAGCCCCGGGGATGGCGTGACGGCGGAGCTTGCGGAGCCGGCGGGGTGGGTGAGTGCAGCAGGGCCGCCGGACAGGCCAGCGGCTTCGCGGTGCCGATCGACACCGCGATGACAATTGTGCGCCAAATCCGTTCCGGCACACCGACGGACGCCGTGCACATCGGGCCGACCGCGACGCTGGGCGTGCTCACCTCCGATGCGAGCACCGGCGGCGCCCACATCGACCTGAGCGTCTATGGGCTGCCCGCCGACGCGGCCGGGCTCACCGCGGGGGAGGTGATCACCGCGGTCGACGGCAGGCCCATCTCCTCGGCCCAATCGCTGAAGGCGGTGCTCAATGTCCGCAAACCCGCCGACACCGTCCACCTGAACCTGAGTGAACCCGACGGCAGCCGTCGTGAGGTGGCCGTCGTCCTTGCCTCGGGCCCGCCCAACTAAATCAGCGAGAGCCAGTAGGTCTGGAAGCGCAGGAACACCATCACCAGCACGGCCGCGTAGAACACGACCACCACCGTCCAGCGCCACTCCACGAGCACCCGAAGCGCGCCGCGCGAATTGCCCCAGATCTGGTCGGTGACCACCGCCAGCAGGATCGGCACGAATACCCACACCACCATGCAGTACGGGCACAGCGCGCCGATCCGGTACAGCGTCTGGAAGATCAGCCAGCCGATGAACCCGATGCCGAGCAGCAGTCCGAGCCACAGCCCGCCCCAGATCCACCGGGGCAGGGCGATCCCGGCGACCGCGAGCACCGCGATGGTGATCGCCACCGAGAAGCCGACCACGCCGATGATCGGATTCGGGAATCCGAAGACGCGGGCCTGATGCGTGACCATTACCGAACCGCAGGCGATGATCGGGTTCAGGTTGCAGGACGGCTTGTAGGCCGGGTTCAGCAGCAGCTTGAAATCGTCCACGGTCAGCACGACCGAGGAGATCCAGCCCGCGAGGCTGCCGATCAGCAGCACCCACGCGGAGCGAGCGGGCGCGGCGATCACTTGGCTGCGGCCTCGATCTTGGTCTTCATGCCGCCGGGGGTGAACAGCGTCGCCTTGTCGTTCGCATCGACCTGGGTGCCGTTCACGAAGACCGTCGGCGTGGCCTTGATGCCGCTGTTGAGCACATCCTGGGTGACCTTCTGGACGTAGCCGTCGTACTTGTCATCGGTGATGCACTTGGCGACGGCGGGATCGGTGTATCCGGCGGCCACCGAGATCTGGGTGATCTGGCTGTCCGTCAGGCCCTGGGTGCCCTCCTGCGGCTGCTGCTGGTACATCGAGGCGACCCAGTTCTGGAACTTGGTCGGATCCGCCTCGGCCACGCAGTAGGCCGCATTGGCCGCGCGCGAGGAGTAGCGGGCGCCCATCGAGGATTGATCCAGGAACGCGATGATGTTGTAGTCCACCGACGCGGTGCCGTTGTTCACCTCGTCCTCGAGGGTCTGGCCGTTGGCCTGCTCGAAGCCCTGACAGACCGGGCACTGCAGGTCGGCGACCACGCGCACGTTCACCTTGGCATTGGGCTTGCCGATGCGGATCGAGCCGTTGCTGGTGATCGAGCCGGTCACCGCGTCCGGCGTGGCAGGCGCTGCGGCGGCGATCGATGGGCGCGCGCCGACATCGTTCTTCTTCGAGTGCTTGAGCGCGATGCTTATCCCGATGGCTGCGATGAGCGCGATAAGTACTACGGCGACAGCCACCTGAATCAGGATCGTGCGGGTGCGATCGGTACCCTTCACGGCTGCCAACGAGTTCTTACCACGCGGGTTGTTGCTCACCTCGGAGTTCACCACGCCTTTCATGTGTTAGGTCCGACACGCGTGCCGCCCCGATGGTACGGGCTGGCGCCGGAATCCGGGTGTCCGGACCACATGATCGCTGGTGAACCTGAGATCTGCCCGAGAAGTCGACACAAATCGTCATCCCGGCGTGCTGTTGGCCGGGATCTGCGAGTCGAGATTCCGGCCAACAGCACGCCGGAATGACGGAGGGCGCGTCTAGCGGGCGTCCAGGCGGCGTTGCTGCTCGGCGACGTCGAATTGGGCTGGCGGCCAGTCCAAATTCAGCCGCTCGAGCGCGTCGATCAGCAGTTCGGTGACTGCGAGCCGGGAGTACCACTTGCGGTCCGCGGGCACCACATACCAGGGCGCATGGTCGGTGGTCGTGCGGTCCAGCACCGCCTGATACGCGTCCTGATAGGCCGGCCAGAAGGCGCGCTCGTCGATATCGGCCGGATTGAATTTCCAGTACTTGTCGGGCCTTTCGAGCCGCTGGGCCAGCCGCTTGCGTTGCTCGTCCGGGGAGACGAACAGCGCCACCTTGATCACGGTGGTGCCCGCCTCGGCGAGTTTGCGTTCGAACCGGTTGATCTCGTCGTAGCGCGCGCCCCACACGTCCGGCGGCACCAGGTCGTGGACCCGCACCACCAGCACATCCTCGTAATGCGAGCGATCGAACACCCCGATCTGCCCGCCGCGCGGCAGTTTGTTGCGGATCCGCCACAGGTAGTGATGCTTTCGTTCCGCGGCCGTTGGCACCCCGAAGGCGGCGTGATCGACGCCCTGCGGATCCACCGAGCCGATCACATGCCGCACGATGCCGCCCTTACCTGCGGTATCCATCCCCTGCAGGACGAGCAGGATGTTGCGTGGATCGCCGGATCGGCCGTTGGCATAGAGCCTTTCCTGCAGCCCGGACAACACCTCGCGGCGCTGCTCGAGCAGCAGTTCACCCGCCTTCTTATCGCCGCGGAATCCGGGTGTGGCGTTGGTGTCGAGGTCGGCTACTTTCACGCCGTCGGCGTGCAGCGCGGACGTGACCGGGACTGACCAGGCGGATTTGGGCATACATCGCAGTATGAACCCTCGCTCGATCCTGGCAGCGGATCTACGTCATCTCGGCGTGCGACCTCCCGGCATCCCGGCGTGCTTTTGGCCGGGATCCATTCGTGCAGGTCCCGGCCAAAAGCACGCCGGGACGACGGGGTGAACACGCTGGGACGACGGGGACGGTTGTGCTCAGAGCAGCCCGGCCAGGCGCAGCAGGTGGTCGGCGAAGGCCTCGTCGTCGACCGGGGTCAGCGTCAGCTGGTCGGCGGTGGTGAGCAGGTAGCGCCCGTCGCCCGCGACGTCGAGCCAGCTGCGGTGGCGGGTCGGCGACGGGGCCGGGTTGTGCGGGGCGATGGTCACCGTGACGATGCCGCGGCAGTCGACCGGTGCGCGCAGGGCGCGCTGGAATCGGGCCGCGCCGGTCGACGGGTCCGGGCTGTGCCGATGGAGCCCGCCCGCTGGCCCTGCGTGGTGACGCTCCGCTGCCGCCTCCGGGCCTGACGCGGCCGGGCTGTGTCTATCGAGCCCGCCCGCTGGCCCTGCGTGGTGACGCTCCGCTGCCGCCTCCGGGCCTGACGCGGCCGGCCAGTCGAGCACGTCATCGGTCGGCTCACGCATCGCGCCGTGCCGCCCGGCCGGCGCGGAGCCGATCACCCCCACGAGCCGCTCGCCCACCGCCTGGGCGTGGCAAATCAGCACGACCATCGACTCGGGCCGCGCGACGAGGATTGCGGCATGCTGCTGGGCCACCGCGGCGAAGGCGAGGATGCGCTCGGCGTCACCCGCCGAGCGCTCACCCGAGACCGTCAGCGTGGTGGCGTCGGCGCGTGCACACAGCAGCAGTGCGGCGGACAGGTCGGAATCGGCGTTGCGGCGCAGGTGCCCGCGCACCTCCGGCCCGGCGTCCGATGGTGCTGGAAGCAGGGCGTTTACGGGGTAAGGACGATAGTCCAGCCCGGTCTCGGTGGCCCAGACGTGCACGAATTCATCCGGGGTAAGCACCCATTGCACTAGGCGTAGCCCTCGAACCGAGCCGCGATCGCGTGAGTTGTAATGCCTGCCTCCGCTTCGCTCCGGCCGTACGAGCGGAGATCTTACCGAAGAGTTAGTACCCCTGCGCTCCGGCCGGGTTCCCCCCCAGGGCGGGTGCGCGGGTCATGCCCGCGCGACCTCGATCGTCATCCCGGCGTCGCGCAGCCGTTCGGTGAGCGCATCGCCCATCGCCGCGGCGGGGGTGAGCAGACCCGCGAGCTCGGGCAGGTCTTCGGTCAGACCACCGAATGCCAGGCACAGTCCCGCCTGGCCCAGCATGACCGAGGTCGCCTGATAGCCGGGATCGCCGGTGCCGGCGAAGGTGCAGACGTACCTCGTGCCGGAGGTGGTGCCGGCGAACGTCTTCATCGTGAACCAGCCGCTTCGCCGGGCCTTCTCGTCCGGCCCGGTGCCGGGCTTGGGCAGCACCCGATCCAGCAGCCGCCGCCCGGCCGCGACGCGCGAGAGCACCGCGCCGGTGACCATCGTGACCGCGATACCGCCCGCGATACCGGCCGCCACCAGCGGCGCCGCCGGTGACTTGCCGGCGTTCATCACCTCGCGATAGCGGAAGTTCTTGCCGTACACCCAGCCCAGCAGCCCGTTGCTGCGGCGCACGATCTTGGAGTTGTGGTTGGCCATGATGAAGGTCGCGACCCAGCCGTCCAGGCTCGGGTCGATCGCCGACGCGCGCGCCAGCGCCTGATCGGACTGCCGCCCCACCTCGGGGTCCATGGTCCGGTCCGGGCTCAGCGAATACGGATGGGACAGGATCGACCCCTTCGACGGGTCGGCCGCGATCGCCTCCATCATCGCCCGGCCGGAGTCGATGGTGCCGCCGCTCGCGCCGCCCTTGAGCCAGGCCACCAGCGTGGTATCGGTGAGCTCACCGGTGTTGTCCTCGACGCTCGCGCGGTACAGCCGATACACGCTCAGATCGGACGGAATCGAGTCGTAGCCACAGGAATTCACGATCTTGGCGCCGGTGCGCACCGCCTCGTCCTGGAACTGGTCGATGCAGTCGCGGATGAACAGCGGCTCGCCGGTCAGATCCGCGTAATGGGTGCCCGCCCCGGCGCAGGCCCGCACCAGCGGCACCCCGTACCGCAGGTAGGGTCCCACGGTGGTGACGACGACCCCGGTCCGCGCGACCAGGGCGTCCAGCGTCGCCTGGTCGGACGAATCCGCCACCAGCACAGGCCAGTCCACGCCGAGTTCGGACTGCACCGCGGCCAGCTTCTGTGCCGACCGCCCCGCCAGCGCGATCCGCGCGCCCGCGGGGGCCGCGTCGAGCAGGTACCGCGCGGTCAGCCTGCCGACGAAACCGGTGGCGCCGAACAGAATTAGGTCGAACTCGCGGTCGGTCGTATCCCTGCGTGCCATAGGCCTTCCCATCTGATGAGGCGAATCACGCCTTGCTGCGTCGTTTTCCGCTACCGGACTTCTTGCGTGCCGCGGCCGTACCCGAGCGCGGTGCGGGCCGCTGTGCGAGCCAGGCCTGATGCTCCTTACCCAGTTCGGTGACCGGCGCGTCGCCGTAGATCCATTCGCGGGCGATGCGATGCCAATTATTGGTGGCCTCCAGCTGCCCGAGCACCCCGAAGGTCATGAAATCGGCTCGGCGGGAGAATAAATGCTCCGGCGGCAGCGTCTGCTGCTTCATCCCGGAGTACTCGCTCGCACGCGGGTCGATCGCCAATACCGCAGCGCCGCTGGCCAATTCGGGGGTGATCGTCAACTCCTCGTCCAGCAGCGCCCATTCGATCGCGGACAGGCAGTACTCCAGGCATTCCTCCGGGGTCACCTCCTCGGGGGAGTCGATGATGCCGCGCTCGATCATCAACTGGCGCAAATCTTCCGCGCGGTCGTCGGCGGCTGCCCGGATGCAGGCGAGTTCGAAATCCACGTCGTCGGGCTGCATGCGGTTGTAGAGCCCGAAGTCCAGGAATGCCACCCGTCCGTCCTCGCCGAGCAGAATATTGCCCGGATGCGGGTCACCGCAGAACTCGCCGAAGCTGTACAGCGAACCCACGTAGAAGCGATAGATGATCTCCCCGACCCGATTGCGCTCGGCGGCGGGCAGTTCGCGGACCTGGGTGAAGCTGCGGCCGGGGAAGTACTCGCTGACCAGCACGTGGGTGCTCGACAGCTCCGGCATGCTGGTGGGGACCACGATGAACGGATGATCGGTGTAGAGCTCGGCGATCTGGCGCTGGGTGGCGGCCTCGGTGACGTAGTCGAGTTCGCTCTCCAGATGCAGCCGCAGCTCATCCAGCACCGCCGGGGTCACCCACGGCATCGCCGTGGCCAGGATGCGCCGGAACATGGCCAGATTCTTCAGATCCGCGCGCACCGCCGCATCGATGCCCGGATACTGCACCTTCACCGCGACCCGGCGCCCGTCGTGCAGCCGCGCCCGATACACCTGGCCGATGGAGGCCGCGGCGATCGGCTCGGGCTCGAATTCGGCGAACAGCTCGCCGATCGCCCGGCCGAAATCCTGCTCGATGACCGCACACATCGCCTCGAAGGACACCTGGGGCGCGCTGTCGCGCAGGATCGCCAGCCGATGCTGGAAACGCTCGCGATGCTGGGGCGGCACCATATCCAGATCCAGCACCGACAGGATCTGGCCGAGCTTCATGGCCACACCCTTCATGGTGCCCAGCACCATGACCATCTGCTCGGTCGCGCGGATCGTCGATTCCTCGGACATGCGGGCGCGCACCTCTTCGGAGCGGCCGCGCATCGAACGCCGAGTCTTCTGGGCGCGCAACACATTTCCCGCGACGGCAACGCCGAGTTTGGTCCCCCGGGCGAGCCGTGAAGTCGGCAGCTCTTTGGCCATGTGTTACCTCCGTTGGTGCCGACATGCGCGAAGAGCGGAACTCCCCGCCCGGCGCCGTTTTCAGGGTATCGAACCGCGGCGGCCCGGCCTACCCTAAGTTGCTGACGATTCCAGTGGGCCGGGGATACGGGCGCTGCGGATCAGTCCCGGCCCGGCGCGGGTAGGCGGTGGGGTGTGGAGTTGAATTTCTCGGGCGAGCCGCTGGCACGGACCATGCCCTCGATCGCGCTCCACGCCATCATCGTCATGTGGTCGAGCATCGTGTCCGCGGACATGGTGCGGTTGCTGATCCACCAGTCGGTGGCCAGTTGGACGCCGCCGACGAGCACGTACGCGTACAGCTCGATGCCCTCGGTCTCGACGCCGCGGCTGAATGCCTTGTCGCGCAGCACCGCGGCCACGATATCGGCGAACAGCTTCTCGAAATCGGCGAGTGTGGACTTATCGGTGGACGAGCCGTACCCCATGATGAACCGATACACGTCGGTATCGGCGTCCACCGTGTGCACATAGGCGGCCAGGGTGTTGCGGACCAGCTGATATTCGTCGAGATCGTCGCTGATGGCCTCGTAGATGCGGGGCATCAGCGTGGTTTCGATGAATCGCTCCATCGTGGCGCGGGTCAGATCGTTCTTATCGGAGAAATACCGGTAGAGCACGGTTTTGGAGACGCCGATCTCGCCCGCGATCTCGTCCATGCCGACGTCGCCGCCCCGCTTGCGGATCGCGGCCAGGGTACCGTCGACCAATTCCTCGCGCCGGTCGATCTTGTGCTGATGCCAGCGCCGCTTGCGGCCGTCTACCCGGCCCGTGTGCGGGGTGGAGTTGAGAGCGGCTTCGGTGGACAGGATGACTCCTAGCTCGATGGGCGTGCCTCCCTGGGCAACCCCCAGCTTAGGTGCTTGCGATCGGGGATGTTCCGAGTTCGGCGAGGTCGGGCTCCGCCGCTCCACCATCCCTCCGGCGCGTGTGGTGGGCGGGTCGGACCGGGCCGGTCGGATCGCCGGAGAACAATGGAAATATGGAGCAATCGTCCGGCAGTGCCTCTCGCGGGGTCAATGCGGTGTCCACGGGGCCGGATCCGGTGACGCGGGCCGTCGCCGGCCCGCCACGAGCCCTGCCCGCCGGTCCCCCCGGGGCGAACGGGCGCGGGGCCCCGGAGTCACCCCCGGCAGTGGGCAACAACACAGGTGGTCCAGGTCGACGGGAGCCGCCCGGATCGTTTGCCGACCTCATGGACGAATCGGGCAAACGCCGCGATCTGCGCCGGATGAAGCTCGTCGCGACCGGCTTCCTCGCCGCGGCGACGGTGGTCTATCTGGCGTGCTGCTGGATCTCCTCGCGCGGTGACGGCGGGAGCTGGGTGGGATATGTGCGGTCCGCCTCCGAGGCGGGCATGGTCGGCGCGCTCGCGGACTGGTTCGCGGTGACCGCGCTGTTCCGGCATCCGCTCGGGCTGCCGATTCCGCACACCGCGATCATCCGCAAGAAGAAGGATCAGCTCGGGGAGAGCCTCGGCAATTTTGTGCGCACCAATTTTCTGTCGCCCGATACCGTTGTGGAGAAGGTGAATTCGGCGCAGATCTCCTTCCGGCTCGGCCGTTGGATGGCCGATGCCGAGCATGCGGCGCGGGTGTCGGAGGAATCCTCGACGATTCTGCGGGCGGTCATCGACGCGCTGCGCGACGAGGACGTCGAGCAGGTGATCGATCAGACCATCGTCCGGCGCATCGCCGAGCCGCAGTGGGGTCCGCCGATCGGCCGGGTGCTGACCGAGCTGCTGGCGGAGAACAGGCAGGAGCCGCTGCTGGACCTGCTTGCCGAGCGCGCCCACCAATGGGCGCTGGGCAGTCAGGAGACCCTCGATCGGATCGTGATGCGTGATGCGCCGTCCTGGGCGCCGAAATTCGTCAACGTGCTGCTCTCCGAGCGCATCTACCGGGAATTGGTGGAATTCACCTGGAAGATTCGTTCCCAGCCTGATCATGATGTGCGCCTGGCGGCCAACCGCTTCCTCGAGGAATTCGCCGATGATCTGCAACACGACCCGGCCATGATCGCGAAGGCGGAACGGATCAAGGCCGAGATCATGGGCCGCGAGGAAATCACCGGAATGGCCCGGACCACCTGGCGCGTGGCCAAGCGAATGGTTCTCGAATCGGCCGACGATCCGAACAGCACGGTCCGGCGCAAGATCGCCGAGAACGTGCAGCAGCTCGGGGAGCGCCTGGTGAGCGAGCCCGAGATGAGAAACAAAGTGGACGCTTGGTTAGAAAGAGGCGTGCGATATCTGGTGTCGAACTACGGATCCGAGATCGCGACCCTGATCAGCGATACGGTTGCCCGGTGGGATGCCGACGAGGCGAGCCGCAAGATCGAATTGCAGACCGGGCGAGATCTGCAATTCATCCGTATCAACGGAACGGTGGTCGGATCGCTGGCCGGCCTGGTGATCTACGCACTGTCCCATGTGCTGTTCCCAGGCTGGTCCGGGTAAGTAACCGGACGTTTACGAAATAAGTGCTAGCAGGGTGCTTGCAAGAGCTAGCACCCTGCTCTAGAATTGACCGCACAACCGCCGGAAGGTGAGCACTGAATGGCACAGGAGCCCGAGGTTTCCGAACAGAACACCGAAGGGCCCGCGGAGACGTCCGCGGATCTCGGTGAGAAGGTGGCCCGCGTAGCCAGCGCGGCTCACGACATCGGGAGCTTCATCCGGTCGCAGCGAGAGGCCGCGCAAGTCTCGCTGCGGCAGCTCGCACAGCTGGCGGGGGTGAGCAATCCGTATCTCAGTCAGATCGAGCGCGGGCTGCGAAACCCGTCCGCCGAGGTGCTCGCGCAGATCGCAAAGGGTCTGCGGGTCTCCTCGGAGGTCTTGTACATACGGGCGGGCTACCTCGAACAGAGGCCGCACAGCCCAGTCCGGGATGCCCTGCTGGCCGACCCGGGAATTACCGAACGGCAGAAGCAGGTGCTGCTGGATATCTACGAATCGTTCCACCGTGAAAATGCGGGGAACGACTTCGGCGGGGACGCAACGGATTCCACGGGGGGCGTTCCCAGGGGGGAGAGGGACAACGAGGTTCCAGACCGCGGTGTGCCCGGCGGGCCCGGAGCACCGCCATGTGACAGCGCTAACGAAGTTCCGCCACGCCAGGAGAACGAAACATGACCGAACCCACCGCTACCAAACCCCTCTACGCGACCGTCGGCGCGGGCGATGCCCTCTACGCCGCAGTCAACGATCTGGTCGGCAAGGTGCGTGAGCGCGCCGCCACCGCCGATGTCACCGGCCGGGTGGAAGAGGCCCGCGAGCGCCTGTCCAATCTGCCGTCGGATGCGCAGGAGCAGTTCGAGGCGCTGCGTCACCGCCTGACCGGCCTGCCCTCGGAGCTCCCGGACGATCTGGCCGAGCTGCGCGAGAAGCTCACCCCCGAGGAGCTGCGCAAGCTGGTCGACCAGTACTACCACCAGCTGGTGGAGCTGTACCAGGATCTGGCCGAGCGCGGCGAGGAGACCGTCGAGCGACTGCGCACCAACCCGTCGTTCGGCGACCGCTTCGACAAGGTCGAGGGCATCTACACCGATGTCGTCACCCGCGCCGAGGATGTGTTCGGCAAGGTGTCCGAGCAGGCCCGCGAGCTGCTCGGCACCGTCGAGGAGGCCGCGGAGACCGAGCCGGTCGTCGACGCGGAGGTCGTAGGGGTTACCACCGAGGCCACCCCCGCCGACGACGAGCCGGAACTGGCGGCTCCCGCTAAGAAGGCCCCCGCAAAGAAGGCCCCGGCCAAGAAGACCACCGCCGCGGCCAAGAAGTAATCACTCAGGGGCTCCGTCCCGAAACGCGTCTACTCAGGCTGTGCCCCCGAGACCTCCGGGTTTCGGGGCACAGCCGTTTTTATGGGGCGCGGTGATTCGACTGCGTCAGCAGGTGGTTCGCGTACCGATGCCGGGGGCAATGCTCACCTATCATTGGGGGGTGTTCTCCCTGATTGGCGTAACCATGCTGCTGGTTCAGCTCGCCGCGCTGGGTGCCTGCCTCTTTGCCCTGGTCCATGCCATTCGGCAGCGTCGCGACGCCTTTACCGCGGTCGACAAGCTCACCAAACCGATCTGGGTCGGGATCCTGGTCATCGCCACGCTCGTGCTGGGGCTGCCGCTGCTGGGCCTGTTCAGCCTGGGGATGTTCGGCATTATCGCCGGTGTGGTCGCCACCGGCGTCTACCTGGCCGATGTGCGGCCGAAGGTGGACGAGATACAGCGCGGCCCGCGCTGGTAACACACATGTGATATCGGTCACGATCTTGGGCTCTGGCAGGTTTCTGGAACTCTGAGTTACTGTATTAATAAGTAACACACAAAGGAGTGTTCCGGATGCGTGCGATGCTGCCTTCCAGAATGGCCGGACTCGTCGATGTCGTCCGTGCCCTGCGCCGCGCGCGCCGTGTCGGCCTGCGCACCCGGACCTACGCCGATGCCAGATTCAATACGCAGACGCCGCATACAGTCGTTCCGGTGACCACGCCAGACGGGGTCGCGCTGCGCGTGCATGCGTACGGACCCGAATCGGCCGATGTGATCGTCTTCGCGCACGGCTGGTCGTGCTGCATCGAATACTGGAATCCGCAGATCAACGCCTTCTCCGAGGACTATCGGGTGGTTGCCTACGATCAGCGCGGCCACGGCGAGAGTGAACTCGGGAACCGCCCGCTCAGTGCGGACCTGCTCGCCGATGACCTGTCGGCGGTGCTCGATGCCGTGTTGCGGCCCGGGCAGCGGGCGGTCCTGGTCGGGCACAGCATGGGCGGGATAACGATTCAGGCGTGGGCCGGGCGCTCCGGTGGCAGACGCGTCGCCGAGCGGGCTGCCGCGGTGGTACTGACCAATACCGCGCCCGGGGATCTGATCGCCGAAACCACCCTGATACCTCTGCTGCGCCGGCTTCCGGTGCCGCTGCTGAAGCCCATCGGCCGGGTCGTCGTCAGCTCACCCGCTCCCTGTCCGCCGCTCGCACCCGTGAGGTGGGTTTTCCGTCATCGGGTCATGACGCCGGCGACCACGGGCGATGCCGCCGACTTCGCCTTCGCCATCGTCCGGGCCTGCTCGCCCTGGGTGCGGGCCCGCTTCGGCGTGCTGCTCGCCGGGCTGGACCTGGGCCGCGCGGCGGCCGAGCTGACCGTCCCGACCACCGTCATCGCCGGTAGCGACGACGATCTGACACCGGTCGTGCACGCCGAGCGAATCGCCGAGATGCTGACCGAGGTGGGCGCGCTCGAGCGGCTTACGGTGCTGCCCACCGGGCATCTGGGCAATGTGGAGGCCGTCGAGGCATTCAACGCAGCGCTTTCCGGGGTGCTCACCTCGGCGTTTACCGCCAGGGAGGCAACGGCGTAGCGGTGCCGGGGATGTAGCGGCGGGCCGGCCGGCGGCGATATGTTTTGTAGAGGTACCGATCGCCCTAGGGGGATGAATGTTGTTGCGCCGGAATGGGTATTCAACGACACAGCAGTGCATGCGAAGCCTCGGTCCCGGAGAGGTGTCTCAAAGGTGACTATGTCTCCGACCGGTCGGTCGCTTGCACTAGCAAGCACCGCAGTTAGCGCGGTAGTGTGCGATTGGGACACAAAGGAGTGCTCATGTTGGCAAAGCTGCCCGAGACCGTGACCGGACTACGCTCCGGCGCCGATGCGCTGACCGCGGCATACCGCGCTCAGCTGCGCTCGCGGACCTACCGGACCGCCACGCTCAATACCGATCCCGCGCCCGAGATCGTTCCCGTCATCACCTCCGATGGCGCGCGGCTGCGGGTGCACGCCTACGGCCCGGAACACGGCGATGTCATCGTGTTGATTCACGGCTGGTCGTGCTGCATCGAATACTGGAATCCGCAGATCAACGCCTTCTCCGACGAGTATCGGGTGGTCGCCTACGATCAGCGCGGCCATGGTGAGAGCCAGCTCGGCACCCGGTCGTTCGGCCCGGAGCAGATGGCCGATGATCTGTCGGCGGTGCTCGATGCCGTGCTGCGGCCCGGGCAGCGGGCGGTCCTGGTCGGCCACAGCATGGGCGGTATGACGATCCAGGCCTGGGCGCAGGCCTACCCCGAGCAGGTGGCCCGGCGGGCCTCGGCGGTGCTGCTTGCGACCACCGCCGCACGGCAAATCCCGGGTCGCGCCAAGGTGATTCCGCTCCTCGGCGACCTGGTTCCCGCGCCGGTATGGCTGGCGCAGACGGTATTCGGCGCCCCGGTGCCGCTGCCGGGGCTGGCCCCGGCGCGGATGCTCTTCAAGTCACGCATCATGAATTCGGCCGTCGATTCCGATACCGCCGAGTTCGGACTGTCCATCGTGCGTTCCTGTCGTCCCGCGGTCCGCGGCGCGGTCGCCCGTGATCTGGCCACCCTCGATCTCGGCACGGCCGCGACCCACATCACGGTGCCCACCAGTGTGATCGCCGGTGCGCACGACAAGCTGCTGCCCCCGGTGCATTCGCGCGAGATCGCCGACCTGCTCGCCGAAACCGGCAGCCTCGATCGCTTCACGGTCCTCCCCACGGGCCATCTGGTGAATGTCGAGGCGCCCGGGGAATTCAACGCCGAACTGCACCGCATGATCCGCGTCGCGCGCCGCCGCGCCGCGGTTGCCAGCTAGGTCCGTCGTCCGGCGGACAGCCTGCGGGGGTTAGGCGGCGGCGCGAGAAATCGCGCCGCCGGCCAAGGCCGGTCAAGGGCGCCCGGTCTTGGTTCTCCCCATGACCTCCGCTAGGAGAACACCACGGTGCGGCGGCCATGCACCAGGACACGGCCCTCGAGGTGCCAGCGGAGGCCCCGGGCGAGCACGACGCGCTCGATATCTCGGCCCTGGCGGACCATGTCGCGGACCTCGTCGCCGTGATCGATGCGGATGACGTCCTGCTCGATGATGGGGCCGGCGTCCAGTTCGGCGGTGACGTAGTGGCAGGTGGCGCCGATCAGCTTCACACCACGGGCGAAGGCCTGATGGTAGGGGCGGGCGCCGACGAACGAGGGCAGGAAGCTGTGGTGGATATTGATCGCCCGGCCCGCCCAATGCGCACACAGCTGCGCCGGCATCACCTGCATGAAGCGGGCCAAAACCACCGCATCGGGATTGTGGGCGTCGACCAGCTCGCGCATCTGCTCGAAGGCCGGGCCGCGCTCGGCCGGATCCTTGGGAAACGGCACGTGGTGGAACGGCACGCCGTGCGCCCGGGTCATCTCGCCCAGGTCCGGATGATTGCCGATCACCGCCTCGATCGTTGCGGGCAGCTCACCGGCGGCGGCGCGGCCCAGCAGATCGTGCAGGCAGTGACCATCCCTGCTGACCAGCAGGACCGCGCGACGAGGCGCGCCCGAATCGAGCAGCTGCCATTCGGTCTCCGGCCCGAGCTCGGCGGCGACCTCGGCGAATCGGGTGCGCAGCTCGTCGAGCGTGAACGGAACCGTCGACGCCGTGATTGCCTGCCGCGTGAAGAACCATCCGGAATCGATATCGGAATGGTAACCGGCCTCCATGATCGACCCCCCGAAGCCGGCGATGAACGAGGTGATCCGGGCGATGATGCCGGGGCGGTCCGGGCATCCGAGGGTCAGCACGAATCGTCGGTCATCGGATACAGCGGCGCTCATACCGACATCTTCGCAGGTAGCGGCCCGCGGGCGAACGCGACACCGGGGCGAGGCAGGCGCGATCAGATGGAGTAGAAGGGGGTGGGGTAGCGGAATTCGCCGGTGATGCCGGGTTCATAGGCGGTCAGGGGACGGACCTGGAAGTGGGAGACCCAGGAGGGCTCGTCGGGGACCACGCCGAACCGGGCGCCGGGCACGAATCCGAAGCGCGGGTAGTAGTCGAGGCTGTATCCATCGAGCCTGCGGGCGGGTCCTGCGTGGTTACGCTCCGCTGCCGCCTTCGGGCCTGACGCCCACAGGCTGTCGAGCAGGCCGACCAGCGGCTCGTCGAGGGCGTCGGCGGCCCCCAGCGCCGCGTGCATCAGGCTCGCGCCGATGCCGACACCCTGATGCTCGGGGAGTACGCCGATCGGGCCGAGGGCGAGTACCGGGTACGGGCCCACGCCGGCGCGGGTGAGGCAGACATGCCCGACCACGCGCTCGAGAACCTCCGCGACCAGCGATAGCGTCGGTATCCAGCCGGAATCGCTGCGCAGCCGATGCACCAGCTCGACCTCGGGCGGATCGACGGGGACACCCGCGGCGCGCCGCTCGCCGCCGGTCGCGCCGCTCGCATATTCGCGGGCGAAGGCGGCCCGATGGACCGCATCGATCGCGGGGATGTCGCCGGCCCGTTCACGACGGATCAGCACGGTGGTGCTCCTCCCCTGAACAATGCTGCGGTGTGCCGCGGGCGGCACGGCCGAAAGAACGGCCACTAAGAGTGTGCGGGACGAGCACGCGCGCACGCAACGAAATTCCGATATGCCACACTCTGTGCCCATGGCTGATAACCCGCCGGATGTGCTCACTCGCGCCGAGGTGGCGGCGATGATCGACCACACCCTGCTCGCCCCGGGCGCGACCCCGGACGACGTCGCAGCGACCATCGCGCAGGCCCGGGAGCTGGGGGTGTACGCGGTATGCCTGTCGCCGTCGATGCTGCCGATCCGCGCGCCCGGACTGGTGGTGGCCACCGTCGCCGGCTTCCCGTCGGGTAAGCATCATTCGCTGGTCAAGGGCAGCGAGGCGCGCCTGGCCGTCGAGCAGGGCGCCGCCGAGGTCGATATGGTCATCGATATCGGTGCGGCGCTGGCCGGGGACTACAACGCCGTGCTGGCCGATATCGTCACCGTGCGCGAGGCGATGGGGGATCAGGCGGTGCTGAAGGTGATCATCGAATCGGCGGCCCTGCCCGATGATGCGATCGCCGAGGTCTGCCGGGCAGCCGAACGGGCCGGGGCCGATTTCGTCAAGACCTCCACGGGATTTCATCCCGCGGGCGGCGCGAGCGTGCACGCGGTGCGGATCATGGCCGACACGGTGGGCGGGCGCCTGGGCATCAAGGCCAGCGGCGGCATTCGCACGACCGAGGCCGCCGCCGAGCTGATCGGCGCCGGCGCGACCCGGCTGGGCCTGTCGGGGTCTCGTGCTGTGCTGCAAGGATTTCAGTAGGGGCTTCGCGCGCCGATGCGTCAGCAGGTGGTGTTGATAGTGGCGTTGGGATCGTTCTGCAGCGTGATATTGCTGCCGGACAACGTTACGTCGATGCCCGTATCGGTCACCTTCAGTGCCGTGGGTGACACATTGAGCGGGTAGTTCTGCAGGCCCGCGCTTATCGTCTTGACGATGCCGTCGACCAGATCGGTGGGGATACCGAAGCCGAGCACGTCGGCATTGACGGTGTCGACCTGGATTTGGTTGCCCACGATATGGGGGCGCAGTTGCAGCTCGCCCAGGCCGCCCAGCGCCTTGATATCCAGGGTGCCCGCGGCCGGATTCGATTGCACGCCCGACACCAGGCCGCCGAGGCTCTGGGCGATGCTGTCGTCACCCCAGATGGCATCGGCCTTGAAACCGCCGACGGTGGTGGTGTTTGCGTTTTTCAGAGCGATGTCGTCGAGCGTGGCATGCACCTTCACACCGGTGGCCGGGCCGAACTGCGCATCGTTGGCATCGACGGTGACCGAGCCGACATTGTGGTCGAAGTAGGTGAACACCAACGGTTTCAGGCCGAAGTGCACCGAAACCTTGGTGCCCAGGCTCTTATCGAGCTGGGAGGCGATGCAGTTCGAATAGTGCCCGCGGGCCCAGGCCTCCAGACCGGCGGCACCGCCCGCGACGACCAGGACTATGACTAGTCCGACGATCAGCACGATCCGGCGCGTCCTACCGGCGCGGCGCGGCGGGCGGGGGGCCGATCCCATCGTGGTGTCCGGTGTGGTCATGTCGTCGATTCTTCCCGAACTTTCTGAGCTCGTTCTGTGGGACATATGAAGGACTGTTCTGGATGGGAGAGTTCTCCCGGGATGTCCGATTGTGGCATATCGCACATTTTCCGGGCGTAGCCTCAAACGCATGTCTGCGAAAGACACTGCCAGGGAAGCCGCCGCTAATCGGGTGCGCGACCTCGAGCGGGCCTGGTCGGTGCTGCGCCGATCGGCGGGGCAGCATGCCGGGTACTTCACCACGCGATCGGTGGTGTGGGCGGGATGTGAGAACCTGATTCGCGCCGCGCTCGAGGACGGCACGGTGGTCCGGGTCGGGGTGGGGCTCATGCGCCTGGGCGACTGGCCGGCGGGCCCGCTGGACGAATACGCGATGTGGTCGGCCTGGTTCGACGGCGCGGCGGCGGTCTCGCATCACAGCGCGGCCGAACTCCACGGACTGGGCCGACTGCGGCCGCGGTTCGTGCACATGTCCGCGAGCATCGGGCGCCTGCCCAGCGCGCCCGGGCTGGTGGTGGTGCGAAGGTCGTTGCGCAGCAGCGAAGTCGAATCGGCGGGGGCGTTCCTGGTGACGACGCCGGTGCGAACCGTGCTGGACCTCGCCGAGACCGGTATCGGGCAGATCGCCCTGGACGAGGTGGTGGCCGACGCGGTCGCCATCCACCGCTGCGCGGGCACGGAAATCGGCACGGCCGCAGCGTCTTTGCCCTCACATATCGCTATCCGAGTCCGCCGCTCGGTGGCCCGGGCGTAGAAGCCCTGTCATTCCGGCGTGCTTTTGGCCGGAATCTACTAGTACGCAGTGGATCCCGGCCAGAGGCATGCCGGGATGACGAAGTTGGATCTGCCGGAATGACGGAATAGATGCATCAGGATATGTTGGGGGCTACCGCTTCCCATGGAACTGACAGTACGCAGTCGCGCATGCGGCGGCTGTAGCGGCGGACCGGGAAGCCGTTCTCGCGCAGTGTCTTCGCAGCCTCCCTCCAACGGACTCGGGGCCCATACGGCGCCAGCGGGGCGGCGCGGGCCCAGGCGTGATCGGCGGCGGTGAGCAGCGCGTGAATCGGCTCGCCGGGAATGTTGCGGTGAATCAACACCTTCGGCAGCCGCTCGGCGATATCCGACGGTCGTTCGACGGTGAACGGATCCCAGGCCAGCGTCAGCGACAGCGGCCCGGAACGATCCAACAGCACCCACGCGCACCGGCGGCCCAGCTCGTCGCAGGTGCCCTCGAGCAGCAGCCCGCCGGGGGCCAGGCCGCCCAGTATCGTCGCCCACGCCTGCGGGACGGCCGCCTCCGGATACTGCCGCAGCACATTGAATGCCCGCACCAGCACCGGGCGCAGCCCCGCCAGCTCGAACCCACCGCGTGCGAACAGCACCCCGTCCCGGCCGGGCACCACACGCTCGGGATCGATCTCCAGCCCGACCACCCGCACGTCGTGGCGCACCCGGCGCAGCCGCCCCGCCAGTTCCAGCGTCGTCACCGGGCTCGCGCCGTACCCGAGATCGACGACCAGCGGGTCCGCGCTGTCCCGCAGCCGCGCGCGAATCAGCTCGTCGTGGATCAGCCAGCGGTCGCTGCGCCGCAGCCGGTTGATGCCGGTGGTGCCGCGGGTGATCGCGCCGACCGGCCGGCTGTATCCATTGAGCCTGCGGTCGGGCCCTGCGTGGTTACGCTCCGCTGCCGCCTCCGGGCCTGACGCCCGCAGGCTCAGCTGGTCGGGTTCTTTTCTTCCAGCCATTGTGTGGTGAATTCGCCCTCGGCGCGCAGCAGGTCCACGAGATTGATCAGGATCATCTGTTCCAGCCGCGGCCCCATGAACGGCATCGGCACCTTCGCCATCGGGGAGGAGCGCAGGGTGCAACCGGTTTCGGTGGGGAACAGGTGCAGCTTGCCGCTCAGGGATCCGGGCGGCCCGGACGGAATCGCGGCCGACATCTCGCCGATCACCTCGGGCTCGTACGGGCCGTATTTCTCGGTGCGGGTGATGACCATATCCTTGCGCATCACCGATTGGGCCAGGTCGGGCAGCATATGGCGCGGCAGCACGTGCTCCAGCGTCACCGCGATGCCGTTATCGCCGGCGTCCAGGCTGAGCACCTCGTTGGGGGAGTACTCGCGCATCTTCGCCATCCGCGCATCCCAGTACGCGCGGTCGGACAGCGCGGCGTACACCTCCTTGGTGGTGTGCAGCGGATAGCGGGCTGAGTAGTGGAGTCGGCGGGCCATGGGGCGTAGGTTACTGGTCGCTCAGCGGTTTGCGATCCAGGTGTTGGTGAATTCCGCCTCATTCGTGAGCAGTTCCAGCAACCTTTCGGCCACCGCCTTCTCGATCTTCTTGCCGAACAGCGGGATGGTCACCTCGACTGTGCCCTCGACCACCCCGCGGCTGTGTGTGTCGTCACCGGTGAGGGTGACCGTGCCGCGCACCTCGGCGGGCGCGCCCTCCACATGTGCGGAGAAGACGCCCGACTCCTCGGATCCGGTGTAGGTCTCGGTGCGGGGGATGAGCAGGTCGCCGGGGCGGACCGCGGTGATGGCGCTGGGCAGCTCCTCGGCGGGGATGGTGTGCACCATCTCCACCCGCAGCACTCCGTCGGCGTAGCTGAACGAATCCAGGCGCGCCCCGGGGCCGCCGACCTCGGCGATGCGGTCTTTCCAGTACTGCTCGTCCTCGAACGCCGCACGGACGGCGGCGGTCGAATGCGCATAGCTCGCGGTGAACGCCAGGGGTGTCGCCATGGTCGAACACGCTACCGTTTGTGGCTGTGCGTACTTCTCAGGTGGTGCCGTTCGAGGACGTGACCGACGCGCTGGCCGCGACCGGTGCGCGGGTGCGGAATTCGGTGCGGCTGGCCGAGCTGACGACGCTGCGGGTGGGCGGCCCGGCGACGGTCGCCGAATGCGCCGGCATCGAGTCGCTGGTCGCGACCGTGCGGGCCCTGGATGCCGCCGGGATTCCGGTGCTGCTGCTGGCGGGCGGGTCGAATCTGCTGATCGCCGACTCCGGATTCGGCGGGGTTGTGGTGCGCGTCGCCGCCGGCGCGGTGGAGCTGGGCGCCGATCATGTGCTCGCCGAGGCGGGCGCGGACTGGGATGCGGTGGTGGCGGCGACGGTCGCGGCCGGGCTGGGCGGGCTGGAATGCCTGTCGGGAATCCCCGGTTCGGCGGGCGCAACGCCGGTGCAGAACGTCGGCGCCTACGGGGTAGAAGTGGCGCAGCTACTGCGGCGGGTGCGGCTGCTGGATCGCTCGACCGGTGAAATCCGCTGGGCCGCACCGGATGAGCTCGGATTCGGTTACCGCACCTCGATACTCAAGCACAGCGACCGGGCGGTCGTGCTCGCCGTGGAATTCGCCGTGAATCCCGAGGGGACGAGCGCGCCGCTGCGGTTTGGCGAACTGGCCGCGGCCCTGGGCGCCACCGAGGGGCAGTCCCGTCCTGCCTCGCAGGTGCGCGAGGCGGTGCTGCGGTTGCGCGCGAGCAAGGGCATGGTGCTCGATCCCGCCGATCACGACACCTGGAGCGCGGGGTCCTTCTTCACCAATCCGGTGGTGCCCGGATCACGGGTTGGTAACGTTCTGGCAACCATATCCGCCCATGTGGGTGATGTCACAATTCCCACCTATCCGGCGGTCGACGGGACGAAGTTCTCCGCGGGCTGGCTGATCGAGCGCGCGGGATTCGGCAAGGGCTTCCCCGGTGCGGACGCACCCGCCCGGCTGTCCACGAAACACACCCTGGCACTGACAAATCGGGGGTCGGCCAGCGCCGCGGATCTGGTGGATCTGGCCCGCGCCGTGCGCGACGGCGTCGAACAACGGTTCGGGATTCGCCTGGAGCCCGAGCCGGTGACTGTGGGCTTGACGATCTAGGGGTGCATGCTTTCGGCGGTCGGAACACGGACGTTCACGCGGTAAATTCGGGGAAGTGAGCATTCGTAGAGTTACCAGCCGCCGCGCCGCAATCCTCGGGGCGGCTCAGCTTGCGGCCGCCGCGCTCGTGGCCGGATGTTCGAACGGCAGCGGCGGCGGCGGCGCCCCGAAGGAGAAGGCCCCGGTCGCGACGGTAACCCTCGCCCCGGCCGTCGGCAGCACGGACGTGAACCCGGTCGCCCCCGTCTCAGTGCGGGTGGCCCAGGGCGTCATCAACCAGGTCACGCTGACCAATGCCGACGGTAAGCAGGTCACCGGCACGCTGTCGCCCGATAAGACCAGCTTCACGATCAACGAGGCCCTGGGGTACGGCGCCACCTACACCTGGGCGGGCACCGCGATCGGCACCGACAACAAGCCGGTCCCGATCGACGGCAAATTCACCACGCTGTCCCCGAAGCAGACGGTGCCCGTCACCGTCAACATCGGCGACGGCCAGGAGGTCGGCATCGCCGCCCCGATCATCCTGCAGTTCCGGAGCCACGTGGAGAACAAGGCCGCCGCGGAGAAGGCGTTCACCGTCACCACGAACCCGCCGACCGAGGGCGGCTGGGCGTGGCTGCCCGACGACAACGGTTCGCGCGCGCATTGGCGTCCGAAGGAGTACTGGGCCCCGGGCACCAAGGTCGACCTCGCCGCCAAGATGTACGGACTCGACATGGGTTCGGGCAGCTTCGGCGATTCGGATATGACCTCGTCGTTCACCATCGGCCGCAGCCAGATCGTCAAGGGCGCGGCGCCCAGCCATCGCGTGCAGGTGTACCGCGGCGACGACGCGCTGTTCGACTTCCCGTGCAGCTACGGCGAGGGCAACGAGGCGCGCAACGTGACGCGCTCGGGCATCCACGTCGTCACCGAGAAGTACGAGGACTTCACGATGTCGAATCCGCCGTTCTACACCAATGCTCGCGAGCGCTGGGCCGTACGCATCTCCAACAACGGCGAATTCATCCACGCCAACCCGATGTCCGCTGGCGCGCAAGGCAATACGAACGTCACCAACGGCTGCATCAACCTGAGCACGGAGGATGCGCAGCAATACTTCCCGACCGCGATATACGGCGACCCGGTCGAGGTGACCGGCACCCGGATCGACCTGTCGGCCGCCGACGGCGACATCTACGACTGGACCGTCGACTGGGACACCTGGAAGTCCCTGTCCGCGTTGGCCGGTCAGCCGCCCGCACCGGTCTCGGCAACCCCCGCCCCGCGGGCCCCGGCCCCCGCAATTCCGGCGCCGGTCCCGGCACCCGCGAACTGATCCCACCCCCACCGAATGTCGCAGAGCGTCGGATCAGGCGACCGCGACATTCGGTAGGTTCGGCTGCGTGACGATGCCGGGGTCAGCGGCGGGCGAAGCGGCCGGGCCCTGCCTGGTCGCGGGGTTTGACCACGATGGTGTCGAGGTTGACGTGCGGCGGGCGGCTCGCGACAAACCCGATGATCTCGGCGATGTCCTGGGCGACCAGCGGATCGATGCCCTCGTAGACCTTCGCGGCCCGCTCGGTATCACCGTCGAAGCGGATCAGCGAGAACTCGGTTTCCACTGCGCCCGGGGCGATTTCGGTGAACCGGACCGGCTGCCCCAGCAACTCGCCGCGCAGCGTCCGATGCAGCACCCCCTGGGCATGCTTGGCCGTGGTGTAACCCGATCCGTTGTCGTAGGTCTCCATCGCCGCCACCGAGGTGATGGTCACGATCAGCCCATCCCCCGAAGCAATCAGCTTGGGCAGCAATGCTTTTGTCAGCCGCAGCGTGCCAAGCACATTGGTCTCCCACATCCACCGCCAGTCGTCGAGGTCCGCCTCGGCCACCGTCGCCAGCCCCTTCGCGCCCCCGGCATTGTTGACCAGCACATCCACGGACTCAACGGCGTCGGTAAACTCCCGCACCGACTCATCATCGGTCACATCCAGCGCCAGCGCCGTCCCCCCGATCTCCTGCGCGAGCGTCTCCAGCCGCTCCACCCGCCGCGCCCCCACATAAACGTGATACCCCTGTTTGGCCAGCTCCCGCGCGGTAGCCTCCCCAATCCCCGAACTGGCCCCGGTCACAACAGCGTTACGAGTGCTCATGCCTCGAGCTTATGCACCCCACCTCGCCCCCGCAGCGCATGGTCGGTGTACCCGGGTGCATCGAGGCTGGAGATCGCCCACGGGGTGGGCGGAAGGCAGGGGTCCGGGCCTCGAGCTCAGAAGTCAGGCGACGCGGTAGCCCTCGCCCAGGGCTGCCAGCGCGTCGTTGACGGTCAGACCGCGGCGCTTGCACAGGCAGTGGGTGGCGTTGGTGACGTGTCCGAGGCCGTCGCAGGGATAGAAGCCGCGGGCGTCGAGGGCGGCGAATCGCACCGGACGATCGATATCGGGGAGCGGCGGATCGAATTCGTACCAATTCGCCATGAGTGGGTGTCCGTCTTCGCCACGGGGAACGCCCGGCATAAGCCGCGCCTGGCCGTCGGTCTTTTGATCTAGCATCGAATCACCTTTTCCGTTACGGGTTCCGCGGGCGTCTCGGGGGAGACTGCCTGCGCCGATGGAAGATGCGATCGCGGGGCGCACCTGCTGTGCTCGGTATAGGGACAATCGGATCGTCCCGCGTGCGCGTTATCACAGTCGGTGCCGCGCCGGAACATTCGGTAACGGCTGGATGACGAAGTCCCGGTGATGATCGCGGCCGCTGCCCCGTCAGCTGACCGGTCAGTGCTGAAACAGTACGAACGGTGCCGCGACGGCGGCGACGGTACCGATCGCGGCGGCAAAGGCGAGCGGTTCGCGGCGCCGGAACGCCTGAATCGACAGGGAGATCGGAATCAGCCCGAACACAGCGAAATTCGTGTAGCTGTCGACAACCAGGTACAGGGCGCACACGGCAAGTGCGACGAGTGCGAGGTGGTTGCGCTCCCAGAGCCCGCGGACGGCGGCGGCGATCGCGGTATCGGGTTTCGTGGACGGGGCCTGCTGCGGCGCGGGTACCGTGTCGGCGGTCCAGGTGTAGCCGTCCCAGCGCCGCTGCATCTGAGTGTCGGCGGGGTCGATGTACCAACCCGGTGCCATGAACTGTTCGCGTCCAATGTTGTTCGATGTCGTGCTCATTTCGGATGCCTCTCGTCTCGCCGCTGATCGGCTCGGTCGCACGTGATTTCGTGCCTCGCGAAGTAGTGAAACCATCCGGGCTTGGCAACTCCTTATGAAATGCGTATGGCACCGTGCTGGGGAAGGCTCGGCGTGCGGCGGATGCGCCGGCTGCCCGCGCTAGCCTCGCTGTATGGCGATTCGGGAAGTGATCAGTGCGGACGGGACCGGCATCGTGTACCGGGTGAGCGGGCCGGCGGACGGGCGGCCACTGGTGCTGTTGCACGGGTGGGCGGGGAATCTGCGGAACTGGGGCGTGGCCGCGGACGAGTTGGCGCGGCGGTTCCGGGTAATCGCGGTGGACCTGCGTGGACACGGATATTCCGACGCCCCGGAGTCCGGATATGACGATCCGAAGAACTGGGCCGCCGACATCGCGACCGTGCTGGCCGGGGAGCGGATCGAGACCGGTGCGGTGCTGCTGGGCTGGTCCTACGGCGGCATCGTGCTCAGCGACTACCTCACCGCCTACGGCACCGCCGCGATCGCGGGCGTGATCTATTGCAGCTCGCAGGCGGGCATCGGCCGCGGCGTGGCCGGCGCCGAACCGGGACCGGCCATGCAGAAGGCCATCCCGGATGTCTTCGAGGAGTCCGCGGGCAAGGCCATGCGCGGGTTCGGCGCCTTCGGCAGCGCCAACACCGGCCACGCCCGCGATAAGGGTGTCGACGCCCAGCGCCTGTTCGGCGGCAGCCTGTCCACCCCGCCCCGAGTCCGCAAGGCCCTGTTCTACCGCACCACCGACAACACCCCCATGCTGCGCACCCTCGACGTCCCGGTCCTGGTCCTGCACGGCACCGCCGACCCGGTGGTGCCGCTCGCCAACGGCGAGTACATCGCCGAGGCGGCCGCCGATGTCCGCACCTCCTACTGGGAAAACTCCCAGCACGGCCTGTTCATCGAGGACCCCGCCCGCTTCGCCGGCGAGGTCACCGCATTCATCGACACCCTCAACTGAATCCGCTTCTTCCCCAGCGACTTTCAGCGGCGCCGCGTCAATGCGCCGGCGGATCGGCGGCCGGACCGCCACCGTCACCCTCCTGGAGGTCGGCGGACCGTGCGGCGGGTGGGCGTGGTGGTGTGGTTGGGGTGGGCTTGAACCCATATGCCGGTCAGGCCGTGTAGTGAGGTGTGAGCGAACGCACAACTATGGCCTCGATGAACAGGGTTGATAGCCATCGTCGATGGGTTCTACCGGTCTTCGGCGACGAGGCCCCTGTGTCGCTGCGTGTTTGCGGGATCCTGCGAGCGGCGGTCGACGTGGCCGATCGCGTTCGCCGGTGGCGAAACCTCGCGAATAGCGTTGTGACGACTGTCACTTCGTGGCCCGGGTCGCATCGGCGGGTGTTGGCTGCCGTGCACACTAGGGGGGTGGTGAGTCAACGTACGGACTTCCGGCCCCAGCGGATCGCGGTGGTGTCGGTGCATACCTCGCCACTGGCGCAGCCGGGTACCGGGGATGCGGGCGGCATGAATGTGTATGTGCTGCAGACCGCGATTCAGCTGGCGCGCCGTGGCGTCGAGGTGGAGATTTTCACCCGCGCGACCTCGTCGGTCGATGAGCCGGTCGTCGAGGCGGCGCCGGGGGTGCTGGTGCGGCACGTGGTGTCCGGGCCGTTCGAGGGGCTGGACAAGCGCGATCTGCCCACCCAGCTGTGCCCGTTCGCGGCCGAGGTGCTGCGCCAGGAGGCGCGGCAGCTGCCCGGCTATTACGACCTCATTCACTCGCACTACTGGCTGTCCGGTCAGGTCGGCTGGCTGGCCCGCGACCGCTGGCGGGTGCCGCAGGTGCATACCGCGCACACCCTGGCCGCGGTCAAGAACGCCTACCTCGCCGAGGGGGACACCCCCGAGCCGCCCGCGCGGGTGATCGGCGAGAAACAGCTGATCGACGAGGCCGACCGGCTGGTCGCCAACACCGGCGAGGAGGCCCGTCAGCTGGTCGAGCTGTACGGCGCCGACCCCGACCGCATCGACGTGGTGCTCCCCGGCGCCGACCTGGCGCGCTACCGCCCCGGCGATAAGGCCGCGGCCCGCGCCGAGCTGGGCATCGCCCCGCACGAGCAGGTCGTCGCGTTCGTCGGCCGGATCCAGCCGCTCAAGGCCCCCGACGTGCTGGTGCACGCGGCCGCGCACCTGCTGCGCGCCGAACCGGACCGGGCACTGCGGGTACTGATCGTCGGCGGCCCGTCCGGCACCGGGCTCGACCGCCCCGATGCGCTGATCGAGCTGGCCGCCTCCCTCGGCATCGCCGACCGGGTGACCTTCCTGCCCCCGCAGGCCCCGCAGCGGCTGGTGCAGGTGTATCGGGCCGCCGATGTGGTCGCGGTGCCGAGTTACAACGAATCGTTCGGCCTGGTCGCGATCGAGGCGCAGGCCAGTGGCACGCCGGTGCTCGCCGCGCAGGTTGGTGGTCTGGGAACCGCTGTGCGCGACGGGATTTCGGGCCTGCTGGTGCCCGGCCACCGCACCGAGGAATGGTCGGGATCGCTGCGCACGATGCTCGACGATCCAGCGCGCCTGCGCATGATGGGTCTCGCGGCGAGCGAACATGCCGCCAACTTCTCCTGGGAGCACACCGCCGAGGGGCTGCTGGACAGCTATTCCGACGCGCTGGCGGGCCGGTTGGGTGTGTTCTCGCGGCTGGCGGGTACGTTGCCTACCGAGGGCAATCAGGCCAGGTCGCGGGCGCTGTGGCGGCGTCGGATGGGAGTGGCGCGCAGGTGATCGAGCAGACCGTGCAGCTGATCGAGCAGACGCTGCGCGATCGGGAGGTGGAGCACACACGCGAGGGCGAGAACACCTTCGTCGTGGTGCTGCCCGGCGAGCGCAAGCTGAAGACCACCGTCATGCTGACCGTTGGCACTCACGGCGTGCGCCACGAATGCTTCGTCTGCCGCAAACCGGATGAGAATTTCGAGGGCGTCTACAAATTCCTGCTGCGGCGCAACCGCCGCCTCTACGGCGCGGCCTACACCCTGGACAATGTCGGCGATATCTACCTGGTCGGCCGCATCGCCACGCACGCGGTCACCCCCGACGAATTGGACCGCGTCTTCGGCCAGATCCTCGAGGCGGTGGACGGCGACTTCAACGTCCTGCTCGAACTCGGCTTCGCCGAATCCATTCGCCGCGAATGGAAGTGGCGGGTATCGCGTGGCGAATCGCTGAAAAATCTGCGTGCTTTCGAACATCTTGTCGACGCCGAGGATTCCTGACCGGCGGATAGCCAGCCCGCCGGTGTGGATCGTGGTGCCAGGATCGACAATGGCCCGATGGAGCTGAGCGATGCGCTGCGGACGACGGGTGCCGTCCGCGAATTCACCGATGAGCCGGTCGAGGATCGGACCGTCTACGAGATTCTCGAGACCGCGCGGTTCGCGCCCAGCGGCGGTAATCGGCAGGGCTGGCGGGCGATCCTGGTGCAGGATCCGCAGGTGCGGCTGGGCCTGCGGGATCTGTACCTGCCGGGCTGGGACGAATATCTGGCGATGAGCAAGGCGGGGCTGGTGCCCTGGGCCCCGATCACCGATCGCGAGGCCGAGCAGCGGGCCCTGCGGGCGGCCGGTTCGGTCCCGCACGGCGGCTTCGCGGAGCGACTGCACGAGGTTCCGGTCATGATCGTGGTGCTGGCCGATCTGCGCGTGCTGGCGGCGGCCGATCGGGATCTCGATCGGTACACCCTGGTCGGCGGCGGGTCGATCTATCCGTTCGTCTGGAGCGTGCTGCTGGCCGCGCGGGAGCACGGCCTGGCGGGCGTGCCGACCACGATGCTCACCCGGAGCGAGCCGGCGGCCCGCGAACTGCTCGGCGTGCCGGACGACTACGCGGTCGCCGCCCTGCTGGCCCTCGGCCACCCCGTCCGCCAGCCCAAGCGCCTGCGCCGCGCCGCGGTCGAGGACTTCACCACCCGCGATCGTTTCGACGGCCCCGAGTTCACCGCCTAACCCCAGCCCCGCAACCGCGCGCGAAGCTCTGTTCTACGCACTACTCGGGGGGTCTTGGGGGCGGAGCCCCCGAGTGGGAGGATGCGGTCTGTGATCGTTTTGGCGTTGGATATCGGGGCGACGAAGTTTGCCGCGGGGGTTGTGCACAGCGGGCGGCAGGTGCGGGATGTGCAGGTGGCCGCGGTGCCGCGCGAGGGGGTCTGGGAGGCGTGCGGTGAGCTGCTGCGGAGGGTGGCCGGGCGGGAGCGGGTGAGCGCGGTCGGGATCGGTTCGGCGGGGCCGGTGGATGTGCGGCGGGGGATCACGCTGCCGCTGAACATTCCCGAATGGCAGTCCGGGTTCCCGATCGTCGCATCGGTGCAGGAGCTGTTCCCGGGCGCGGTGATCCGCTTCGCGCACGACGGCGCCTGCCTGGCGCTGGCCGAACATCACATCGGCGGATTGCGCGGGGTGCGCGACGGCCTGGCCATGACCGTCTCGTCGGGGATCGGCGGGGGGATCATCGAGGACGGCCGGGTTGCGGTGGGCCGCACCGGAAATGCCGGTCACGTCGGGCATATCGTGGTGCCCGGATCGCAGGATCCGTGCAGCTGTGGCGGTGTCGGATGCGTGGAGGCCGTCGCCAGCGGCATGTCATCGGTGCGGTGGGCGCGCGGGCAGGGCTGGACCGGCGCATCCGGCATCGAGCTCGCCAAGGCCGCGCACGCCGGTGATGCAATCGCGCTCGCCGCCCTCGGGCGCGCCGGAACCGCGCTGGGACAGGCGATTTCGTCCGCGGCCGCGCTGCTGGACATCGATCGTGTCGTGATCGGCGGCGGCTTTGCCGAATCCGGTGGGCCGCTGTGGAATCCGATGCGCGCAGCGATCGCCGAACACGCACGGCTGGGCTTCCTGCGCGAACTGGAGGTGGTGCCCTCGCGGATCAGCAACGGCGCCACCCTCGTCGGCGCGGGCGTGCTCGCGGCCGGACACGTCACCGCCGACGAATACGACTGACCGCCGGCGATCGCGGCGGGCCCGAAGGAGGCGGCCTGCGTAACCACGTAGGGCCCTCGGAAGCACCGCCATTGACACAGCGTGTATCAGCTCCGCTGGTCGATTTTCCGCGGATCTCCGATTACTTTCGATCGAGTGGCTGTCGAATATATGCCGGGCGACGTAGTTTTCGTGCCGAAGGGGCCGTTCCAGGGGACGTGCGGTGTGGTGCGCGAGATCGACGCGCGCAGCTCGCAGATCTGGCTGGATCTCTCGCTGGGCTTCCGCAGCACCCATCGCGTCCTGGTGGATTTCGACGAGATCGAGCTGGCCTGAGCACCGCACCGGGCCCGGACGCGGCCGTATCCGCATCGTGGAAAGATGAGCTGTATGACGTACACCCTCGTGTTGCTGCGCCACGGCGAGAGCGAATGGAATGCCCTGAATCTGTTCACCGGCTGGGTGGACGTGCACCTCACCGAGAAGGGTGTTGCCGAGGGTAAACGCGCCGGTGAGCTGCTGGCCGAGCGCGGGATCCTGCCGGACATCGTGTTCACCTCCCTGCTGCGCCGCGCCATCGGCACCGCCAACCTGGCGTTGGATGCCGCGGATCGGCATTGGATTCCGGTGGTCCGCGACTGGCGGCTCAACGAGCGCCACTACGGGGCGCTGCAGGGCAAGAACAAGGCCGAGATCCGCGATACGTACGGCGACGAGCAGTTCATGCTGTGGCGCCGCAGCTACGACACGCCGCCGCCGCCGATCGAGGCGGGCAGCGAATACAGCCAGGACGGCGACCCGCGCTACGCCGGCGTGCAGGCGCCCGCCACCGAATGCCTGCAGGACGTCGTGGCGCGCATGGTGCCGTACTGGGCGTCGACGATCTCCAAGGAGCTGCGGGCGGGCAAGACGGTTCTCGTTGCCGCGCACGGTAATTCATTGCGCGCACTGGTCAAGCACCTGGATGGCATCTCCGATGAGGACATTGCCGGGCTGAATATCCCCACCGGCATCCCGCTGCGCTACGAACTGGACGAGAACCTGCGCCCGGTCGGCCCGGGGGAGTATCTCGATCCGGAGGCCGCCGCGGCCGGCGCCGCCGCCGTGGCCAATCAGGGCGGCAAGTAGGCCCGACTCTCGCCGGTGTTCCGGCGACTCCGCCTAGCGCCGCGGCCGGATTTCTCCGGCCGCGGCGCTTTGTCGTGCTGCACCTCGCCGATGCGACGGCCGCGGTCGGATTCGGCCACGACACGCGACAAATGTGTCAAACAGTGAACTGTCTCTCGTCTACGGTTCCGTAGCTATAACTTTGCCATCAGCCTTTTCTGGCGCTGTCTGTGATGCCTGAAAGGGTGGTTATTACTGGTGGGGGCATTTTCAGACGGACGGGTGCCGATAGATTGCGCAAGCCTGGCTAGACCTGGGATCGGCCGAGACGGTGAGAACCTGCGAGGATTTCCTTCTCGTTAGTGTTACCGACGGTTTGAAACTTACTCGCCAGTAGATAGACTCCCGGACGTTCGACCATTTAGAGAGGTGGATCACGTCCGATGAAGTACGCGTTGCGGGCCACAGTTGTCGCTGTGGCCGCCACCATAACCCTGCCCTTCTTCGCGGAAACGGCCTCCGCGGCGCCCGCGCCCACCGGCCCCGACGGCGGCGCCGCCGGTGCGGCCTGGACCGCCGCCGAGGACGGTCCGCAGCAGTATCCGAACATCCATATCGACTGGGATGTGCCGATCACGATGAGCGACGGCACGGTGCTGAAGGGCAACGTGTACCGGCCCGCCGACGCCGCCGGACGACCGATCGACGTGCGGACGCCGGCCATCCTCAATATGACCCCGTACACCAAGCTGCTCTCCGCCATCGCCGACCAGGCCGGGTCGATTCCGGGCCTGTCCGACGCGCTGCTGCGGTTGTTCCAGCAGACCGATCTGTCCGGTACCCCGCTGTCCGGGCTCACGGATCTCACCAAGGCGTTCGGCGGCGGTGAGCTGCGCAACTTCGGTGTCGACCGCCAGCTGGTCAAGAGCGGCTACACGCAGGTCGTCGTCGATGTGCGCGGCACCGGATTCTCCCAGGGGAAATGGGACATCCTGCGTCAGCGCGAACAGCAGGACACCCTCGAGACGATCGACTGGGCGTCCAAGCAACCCTGGTCGGACGGCAAGGTCGGCATGAACGGCCTGTCCTACTCGGGTATCAACCAGGTGCAGGCCGCCGAGAAGCATCCGCCCGCGCTGAAGGCGATCTTCCCGGTGGTGCCCGGCAACGACCTGGTGAACGATGTGCTCGCACCCGGTGGCGGCTTCGGTTTCGCCTTCATTCCGTTGTGGCTCAGCGCAATCAACGGCCTCAAATGGGTGCCGGACCTGAAGTCGCTGGCCACGGGGCACTTCGATACCAAGTGGCTGACCGATCGCACCGACGATCCGATGACCTATTTGGACGTGCTCGTCAACGCCTACACCGCGCAACGGATGCAGGATCTGGACCCGCGCCTGAGGGCGATGCTCACCGATATGTCCTCCGATCGCAAGGCGTGGCTGGGCGATCCGAGCCAGATCCGGATTCCGACGTTCGTCACCGGAGGCTGGCACGATCTGTTCACCTACTCCGAATCCAAGATCTACAACCAGGTTTCGGTGCCGCCGGGCCAGAAGCAACTGCTGATGGGCAATACGTACCACGTCACCTCCGGCAACGAGACCGGCAAGCCGGGCCTGCCCCCGCGCCTGGACGTGCTGCAGCGCGCGTGGTTCGACAAGTGGCTCAAGGGAATCGATAACGGGATCGACAAGTACGGCCCGGTGACGCTGCGTCAGCAGGGCGGCGGCTGGATCAGCCAGGACGGCTTCGGGCCGTCCGCGCCGGCCGAGGAGGCCTCGAGGTATCGCCGGATGTACCTGTCCGCCAATCGAAGCGGCACCGCGCACAGCGTGTACGACGGTTCGCTGACCGGCGGGCGCAATGGCGATAGCGCGAGCCTGACCGTGGCGCCGGGGCTGAGCACGCTGTGCTCCAACGACGCCGCGCAGGCGACGACGGGCGTGCTCGCGATCATCAATGCCTGCGGCAGCGATTCACGGATCGCCGAGACCAATGCGCTCACCTTCACCAGCGCACCGGTGGTCGGCCAGACCACGATCTCGGGTCCGATCGCGGTGCACCTCAACACCGTGCAGGACGCGGCCGACGGCTATTGGACCGTGACGGTGAACGACGTTGCGCCCGACGGCCAGTCGACGGTGCTGTCCTCGGGCCAGCTGATGGCCTCGCTGCGGCAGGTCGACGATGCGCACAGCTCCCGCTCGGCCAGCGGCGATTACACCGACCCGCGCGCCTACACCTCGCTGGACCGGCGCCAGCCGACGGTGCCGGGCCAGCCGACCACCCTGGATATCGCGCTGCCCGCCACCCAGGCGGTGCTGGCCCCGGGCCACCGGCTGCGGGTGGACGTATTCGCCGGCAACTTCCCCAAGGGCCTGCCGATCCTGCCGATGCTGCTGGATACGGGGCTCGAGCCCGAGCACGTGCAGTTGGACCCGAATCGCCCGAGCTTTGTGAACATTCCGACCCGGGGCAACGACGGCTGGTAAATCCCAGCCCCTGACCGTCCCGGGTGCGCACAACGGCGTGCGCCCCGGGACTTTTTTAATCACGATCGGTCTGCGCCGGCAGCAGCAACAGCTGCTTGATCCGGGCGTGCCGAGCCTCGTGAGTCGTACCTCACTTCCGTTGTGAAATTGGGATAGTGGTCACAGCAACCCGGCACAATGGGTAACAGTTCACGCGGGTTTCGCGCGGCCTCCAGATCCGCGGTGCGGCAACGAAATGTCTCGCCGCGATCGTCATGTGCGTTCGACGGCGCACCGGCCCGGCATCAGCGCCCTGCCGGTATAACTTTGCGTAAACGCCGGGCTAACGCCGCCATAATGCCCCGCGACCTGCGCGAAACTTCCGCTACCGGTACTCGCGTGGCGGGCCTGCGACCGTACGATTCAGTTGTGAGTGGAGCGCAGCGGAACGAACCATCAGCGCAGCGCGCCACGCGCACGACGGTGCCGGGCGCCAGTGGGGCGGCGTCGTGAGCGTTCCCCAGGCCGTGCTGCTGGCAGTGCTCGCGGCCGTCGTCGGGCTGGCCGTGGGCGGCCTGCTCATCCCGTATATGAATGCCCGGCAAGCCCAGCGCCGCGAGGCCGAGAACGGCCTGACCATGTCCCAGGTGCTCGACCTGATCGTGCTCACCTCCGAAAGCGGAATCGCGGTCGTCGACGAATACCGCGACGTGGTGCTGGTCAATCCGCGCGCCGAGGAGCTGGGTGTGGTTCGCAACCGCCTGCTCGACGAGCGGGCCTGGGCCGCGGTGGAGAGGGTCATCGGCCGCGGCGAGGACGTCGAATTCGACCTGGCGCTGAAGAATCCGGTGCCCGGCCGTGGCCGCATCGCTGTGCGCGGTGTGGCCCGCCCGCTATCGCGCGGTGAATCCAATTTCGTGGTGCTGTTCGCCGACGACGACTCCGAAACCGCGCGCATGGAGGCCACCCGCCGCGATTTCGTGGCGAATGTCAGCCACGAGCTCAAGACCCCCGTCGGCGCGATGAGCCTGCTCGCCGAGGCCATGCTCGAATCGGCCGACGATCCGGATTCGGTGCGGCATTTCGGAAATCGGCTGATCGCCGAATCCGGCCGCATGGGCAAGATGGTGACCGAGCTGATAGCGCTGTCGCGGCTGCAGGGCGCGGAGAAGCTGCCGCAGCTCGAGGCCGTCGAGGTCGATGTCGTGGTGAATGCCGCCATCGAACGCTCGAGCACCGCCGCCGAGGCCGCGGGCATCACGGTCAGCACCGATTCCAACAGCGGACTGGAAATACTCGGCGACGAGACCCTGCTGGTGACCGCGCTGTCGAATCTGGTGGAGAATGCCATCAATTACTCACCGCGCGGGTCCCATGTGTCGCTGAGTCGCTCGGTGCGCAACGGCTATGTCAATATCGCGGTGACCGACCGCGGTATCGGCATAGCAAAGGAGGACCAGGAACGGGTATTCGAGCGCTTCTTCCGCGCCGACAAGGCCCGCTCGCGCGCCACCGGTGGTACCGGGCTCGGACTGGCTATCGTCAAGCATGTGGCCGCAAATCACAACGGTGAGATCACCCTGTGGAGCAAACTAGGCACGGGTTCGACGTTCACGTTGCGCATTCCCGCCGTCGAGGAACAGGACCAGTACGCCGCAGGCGCACACCCGAGCGCGGCGGCCGACAAAAAAACATCCGCCGGGAATCCGGTGGGTAAGAAGGAAACCGGCTCACGCCCCTCGGGGCGGGCCAGACCCAACGGTGTGGAGGCAACCCGATGACGAGTGTGCTGATCGTCGAGGACGAGGAGTCGCTGGCCGATCCGCTCGCCTTTTTGCTGCGCAAGGAGGGATTCGAGGTCACGGTAGTCGGCGACGGACCCTCGGCGCTGGCCGAATTCGACCGCTCCGGCGCGGACATCGTGCTGCTGGATCTCATGCTGCCCGGAATGAGTGGCACCGATGTCTGCAAGCAGTTGCGTATCCGCAGCAGTGTTCCGGTGATCATGGTCACCGCCCGTGACAGTGAAATCGATAAGGTGGTCGGGCTCGAGCTCGGTGCCGACGACTATGTCACCAAGCCGTATTCGTCCCGGGAGCTGATCGCGCGCATTCGCGCGGTGCTGCGTCGCGGGGCGGGCGAGGAAATGGACGGATCGGGCGATAATGCGGTACTCGAGGCCGGCCCGGTGCGCATGGATGTGGACCGCCACACCGTGCAGGTGAACGGCAGGCTGGTGACCTTGCCGCTCAAGGAATTCGATCTGCTGGAATACCTGCTCCGCAATTCGGGCCGGGTCCTGACCCGCGGCCAGCTCATCGACCGGGTGTGGGGCGCGGACTATGTCGGCGATACCAAAACCCTTGACGTGCACGTCAAACGACTGCGCTCGAAGATCGAGATGGATCCGGCCAAGCCGGAACATCTGGTCACCGTGCGCGGCCTCGGCTACAAGCTCGAAGCGTAGGGCCAACTCCCGTCATTCCGGCATGCTTTTGGCCGGAATCCACCGGCTCGCATGTCGGGGATCCCGGCCAAAAGCACGCCGGGATGACGGGGTGAGCGAACGCGAAAACCCGCCGTCCCGAGACCACCCGGGAACGGCGGGTTTTCGCATTTTCTCTACGTGAGGTGGAGCCAGACGGTGCCCAGCTGCGGCAGCTGGGTGGGCTGCAGGTGGAACCAGCCGAAGTCGTCGTGCTGCATGCAGTCGGTGAAGGGGCCCGCGGGGAAGGCGCCCTTGCAATAGATCGGGTGGTCGAACCCGTAGATGCTGGAGAGCACCTGCTTGTGGTTGGCCTGCGCGTTCACCGCCGCGGGGTCGGTGTACAGGACGAAGTCCGAGGTGGCGTCGTGGTAGTCGTGGTAGTCCTCCGCCTGGGCGGCCGGGGCCAGGGCCAGCGCGGCGGCGGCTGTGAGCAGGGCAGTTGTTATCAAATTCCTCATCATGGCGGCCTTTTCTAACACCGGCAGATGAAGCTCGCATGGCGAGCGGGTGTCCCTCAGGCGTCGGGCTCGCTCGCCCTGCCCTCCGCGGCGACGGTGGCGGGATGCACGGCGATCAGCCCCAGTCCCTCGCGTCGTTTGCAGTGCCGGGCCAGCTCGTCGTACGCCGGTTGACCGAGCAGCTCGATCAGCTCCGGGGCGTAGGACTGCCACACCGGCCGCGTGCCGACGTGCGCGTCCGGCGAGCCGCTGCAGTACCAGTCGAGGTCCTCGCCGCCCGGCCCCCATCCCCGGCGGTCGTATTCGGTGATCGTGGTGCGCAGGATCTGCACGCCGTCGGGCCGGTCCACCCAGTCCTGGGTGCGGCGGATCGGCAGCTGCCAGCACACCTCGGGCTTGACGGTCAACGGTTCGAGCCCCGTGCGCAGCGCCATCGAATGCAGCGAGCAGCCGATGCCACCGTCGAAGCCGGGACGGTTGAGGAAGATGCACGCGCCGTCGACGCGACGGGTGCGCAGGGCGGGCTCGTCGTCGAGCTCGTCCTCCTCGAGATACAGCTTCTTGCGCACCTTGCCCTCGGCGTCGGTGGCCTCACCCATCAGCTGCCAGTCCTGCGCTGTGAGCATTTTCACAGCCTTCTGCAGCTTCTTGCGATCGTCGTCGTCGCAGAGGAATGCGCCGTGCGAGCAGCAGCCGTCGTCCTCCCGCCCGGAGATAATGCCCTGACAGGCGGGTGTTCCGAAGACACACGTCCAGTGGGACAGCAGCCACGTCAGGTCGGCTGCAATCGTGTGCTCGTCGTTCGCCGGGTCGACGAATTCGATCCATTCCCGGGGGAAGTCGAGATCGACCTCGGGGGTTGGGTTGATCTTCGCCGCTGGTCGCAGGCCCGTCGGGGCCGATGCGGAAGCTCCTGCCGTCACGAGATACGAGTCTATTGCTCGCCCCGCGTTCCCGCGGTCTCGCGCCCGCCCGAGTCGGAACTATTCCAACGCGCCACTGTCCTACCCAGTACCGTGTTGTCTGTGCGGCTCGGTGTGCTCGACGTGGGAAGTAATACCGTCCATCTACTCGTGGTGGACGCGCATCGCGGTGGCCACCCCATGCCGATGAGCTCCACGAAGGCGACGTTGCGGTTGTCGGAGAATATGGACGACAACGGCCGCATCACCCCCGGCGGCGCGGAGCGGCTGATCGCGACGGTCACCGAATTCGCCAGCATTGCAAAGACTTCCGGCTGCGTGCAGCTGATGCCGTTCGCCACCTCGGCGGTGCGCGAGGCCACTAACTCCGAGCAGGTGCTGGCCCAGGTGCGCCGCGAGACCGGCGTCGAACTGCGGGTGCTGTCGGGGGTCGACGAGGCGCGGCTGACGTTTCTGGCGGTGCGCCGCTGGTACGGCTGGAGTGCCGGGCGCATCCTCAATCTCGATATCGGCGGCGGCTCGCTCGAGTTCAGCAACGGCGCCGACGAGGCGCCCGATGCCGCGCTGTCGCTGCAACTGGGTGCGGGCCGGCTGACCCGGGACTGGCTGCGCGAGGATCCGCCGGGTAAGCGCCGGGTCGCCGTGCTGCGCGACTGGCTCGACGCCGAGCTGGCCTCCTCGGTCAAGCAGCTGCTCGTGCCGGGCCGCCCGGATCTGGCGGTGGGCACCTCCAAGACCTTCCGCTCGCTGGCCCGTCTTACCGGCGCCGCCCCCTCCGCGGCGGGGCCACGGGAACGGCGTATTCTCACCAGTTCCGGTTTGCGGCAGCTGATTGCGTTCATCTCCAGAATGACCGCCGCGGACCGGGCAGAATTGGAAGGCGTGAGCTCCGACCGGTCACAGCAATTGGTGGCCGGAGCACTGGTCGCGGAGGCGAGCATGCGGGCGTTATCGCTGGATACCCTCGAGATTTGCCCTTGGGCGCTGCGGGAGGGACTGATCCTGCGCAAACTTGATACCGACCTGGACAGCGACCCCGCGACCGGCAATGGCCGGCTCGAGGGTGTGCCGGGCCCGACGGAAACGGTTTCGCAATGAGTGAAGATTCGACTCAGCTCTCGGTCGCCGAGCTGCTGGCCCGCAACGGCCAGGGCGCACCCTCGTCCGGGGGCGGTGGCCGACGCAGGCGCAGCGGCCGCGGTATCGCGGTCAACGAACTGACCGGTGATCTGCCGCAGGTGCGCGAGGGCGCGTCCTCGCATGCGGCGCCCGATCGCGACGAACCCGCCGCGGCCGATGTGGCGTCCGGGTATGCCGCCCCGCCCGGAGCCGACTACGCGCCGGGGCCTGACTATGCATCGCCGTCGGGGCCGGACTATTCGCCACTGTCGGGGCCCATCGCCTTCTACAACCCGCTCGCGCCGGGCTCGCAATCCGCGTCGCAGGCACCCCCGCACGAGCCGCCGGGATTCGGGGCGCAATCCTTCGCGCCGCCGAATCGCGAATCCGATTCGCCCGGTTACCGATCCCCGGCTTACCCCCCGCCCGCGTACGGGGGGGCGAACTACGAGCAGCCGTATCAGGCGCCGTCGCTACCCGATGCCGCGCCGAACGGCTGGGCCCCGCCCGCTGATCCGCCCGAGGCCGGTCGGCGCGATCCGTTCGGCAGCCCCAACGGGCTGCAGCCGACGCCGGGCGGCCGCCGGGCGCGGCGCGAGCTCGCCGAATCGCTGGCCGGGCAGGAGGAGCCGGTCGATTCGTTCGCTCCGCCGGAACCGGCCGCGCCGTCGTCCGGGGGGCGCAGGCGCCGCCGCGACGACGAGGAGAGCACCGAGGTCCAGCCGTTCCATGGCAACCGCCCGCCCGGTTCGGATCCGCTGGCCCCGAACGGCTGGGCGCCGCAGCAGGCGCCCGGGCCGGATCCGCTAGCACCGCCGCGCCGGGACCGGGCCCCAGGGCCGCCCGTGCGCGGCGAATCGGCACAACGACGCAACGACGCCGACGCCCCGCCCCCTCCCGGTTTGCCCGCATGGTCGGCGCGCCGGAGACCGGCCGCGTCAGGCCCGGAGGCGGCGGCGGAGCGTCACCACGTAGGGCCCGCGGCCGGGCCCCATCGGCACAGCCCGGCGACCGATTTCGCTCCGCCGGATCGCAATGGTGTCGAACCTCGCAATGGAGCCGAGCCCGGGGCCACCGTCGCCTGGTCGCTGGCCAGCCGCGATCAGCAGCTGGTGTCCGGCCCCACGGTTGCTGGAGATCTGCTGCGTGATGAGGCCGCGCGCGATGGCCGCCGCGGGTCCGCTCGCCCGCGTGACTCGGACCGCGGTCCCCGCGACTCCCGCCCGGTGACCGATCTGCTGGCGGTGGACGCGCACGGCCTCACCGAGATCTACCCGCTCGTCGAGCCCGACGAGGACGACGATCTCGACTACGACGACGACCTCCTGGACTTCGACGACGAGGACGACGACGAGGACGATTTCGACGAGCCCCCCCGTCGCTCCCGCCGCGCGGGCGCGCGCTCGTCGTCGCTGAGCGCGCGCAGCAAGTCGCTGCTGAGCAGCGATCGGCCGCAGTGGCTGCAACTCGGCGGCGGCTCGGACGGCAGTACCCGGCGGCAGTGGCTGGTGCTGGCCGGGCAGGTCGTCGGCGCCGCAATAGCGGGAATGTTGCTGTTCAAGGGCTTCGAGAAGATGTGGGATGTGCTGCCGTTCGTCGCGCTGGCCCTCGCGGTGGTGGTGATCCTGGGTCTGGTGGCGCTGGTGCGGGTGCTGCGCCGGACCGATGATATGTACAGCACCGTGATCGCCGTCGTCGTCGGCATCTTTGTGACGCTCGGACCGCTAGCCTTTCTTCTCAGTACGAACTGAGCAGGGAGCGGTCACGTGGGGAAGATCGGCAAGGCGGACAGCAATATCCGGGTCGGTTTGTCCACGGCCTCGGTATATCCGGAGAACGCCGAGGCGGCATTTCGTTATGCGGCCGAAATCGGTTACGACGGCATCGAACTGATGGTTTGGGCGGAGCCCGCCAGTCAGAGCATCGCGACCGTGCAGGGCTACGTGCGCCGGTACGGCGTCCCGGTGCTCGCGGTGCACGCGCCGTGTCTGCTGATCTCGCAACGGGTGTGGGGCGCGGACCCGATTGCCAAACTCGAGCGCAGCGTGCGCACCGCGGAGGCCCTCGAGGCCGCGACGGTGGTCGTGCACCCGCCGTTCCGCTGGCAGCGCCGATATGCCGAGGGGTTCGCCGGGCAGGTCACCGAGCTGGAGGAGAACAGCCCGGTGCTGGTGGCGGTGGAAAATATGTTCCCGATGCGCGCGGACAGCGTGTTCGGCCGCGGTGCGGGTTCGGCACGGCGGCTCGAGCGCCGGGGCGGGCCGGGACCATCGGTGACGGCATTCAGCCCGTCCTACGATCCGACTGATACGGGATTTCGGCACTACACCCTCGATCTGTCGCACACCGCGACGGCCGGGATGGATCCGATCGACCTGGCCGCCCGCATGGGGCACGGCCTGGCGCATCTGCACCTGGCCGACGGGTTCGGCGCGGCCCATGACGAGCACCTGATACCGGGCGAGGGCTCGCAGCCGTGCGCACAGGTCTGCGAATCCCTGGTGCACAACGGTTTCCGCGGTCACGTGGTGATCGAGGTGAACACCCAGAACGCCCGCACCACCCTCGACCGCGCCGCGATGCTGCACCGGGCCCTGGCCTTCGCCCGCACCCACCTGAATCACCGCGAACCGGCGTCCCCGGAGCCCACCGGAGCTCACCGCGGCTAACCCCTCTGGTCATCCCGGCGTGACCTCCACTGGTCATCCCGGCCAGAAGCGCGCCGGAATGACGGATCGGTGTAGCGGCGGATGACGGGTCGGTGCGGCGGCAGGTGGTGCGTTCGTCACACATACGGCGGGAATCCTGTGGAGTAGGTGAAACTTATACGCTGTACGAGCTAATCGGCGGCATGCGGCAGAAGGGAGCGCGCGGTGACAGAGTTGGCCATCGATGCGGAGCGGGTGGATACGGAGCGTTTCGGCGCGGATCCCGGCGATGCCCCCTTCGCCCGGGTGTGCGCGATGACCGAACTGCCCGGCGAGGATCCGGCCGTGGGGCGCTATGCGGGCGAGATCGCGCCGATCTGGACCATCGGCGACAAGCTGCACGGGGGCACCATGGTCGCCGCGAGCGCCGCGGCCGCCACCCGCAGGCTGCGGACCGTCGCGCCCGGGCTGACCGACATGCTCCCCATCGCCGCCAGCAGCGACTTCCTCGGCGCACCCGATCCCGGTGCGGTCGAATACGAGGTCCGCATCCGCAAGACGGGCCGCCAGATCTGCCTGGTCGACTCCAGCCTGATCCAGGGCGGCCGCACCCTCGTGCATACCGCCCTGACCTTCGGCCATCTCGACGATGCGGCGCCCGCCTACACCGCCGATCGGCATCCGGACATGCCCGCGGAACCGCCCGCCGAGGCCCTGTTCTACACGCCGGGTTCCCCGATGACCCGCATCGTGCACGTCGCCGAGGGTGCGTCGATGGCCATCGACCGCGATTGGGCCCGGTTCCTCGACGGGAAGCAGGGCGAGCCGCGCCTGCGGCTGTGGGTCCGCCCCCGCGCCGCGGATGAGCGGGAGCCGGACATCGCCGCCTACTTCGCGATCATGGCGGGGGATATCAGCCCGCCGGTCTCGGCGAATCTGGGCAACTTCGGCTGGGCCCCGACCGTGCAGCTGACGACCTATCTGCGTCGCCGCCCCGCCCCGGGCTGGCTGCGGGTCATCGCGACCGCACAGACCATCGGCGAGCGGATGTTCGACGAGGATCAGCTGGTCCTGGACAGCACCGGCGCGGTCGTCGCGCAATCTCGTCAGCTCGCCCTGCTTCCCGCGTCTCGGTGACTGCGTTCCTCATGCCTCGCGGAATCGACCCGATTGCTCGAGACGTAACATCTGATTTCGTAAGTACATGGGTAACTCTTGTGGGGGACGGGCCGAGCCAGCCGACCTCGAAACCGTCAGCCGCCAACGCGACGGAATTGGCACCTGTGTCTGGCCTGAATACGCGGAGAGGCGGATATGAGAATTGCGGTGATCGGTGGTGGACGGATCGGCGAGGCGTTGCTCGCCGGCCTGCTCGAGTCGGGGCGGGCGAGTAAGGATCTGGTCGTCGTCGAGATGATGCCGGCGCGTGCGGAATTTCTGCGCGAGCGCCTGGGCATCCGGGTCACCGACAGCGTCGCCGATGCCGCGGGCTGCGCGGATCTGGTGGTAGTCGCCGTGAAGCCGGGCGATGTGGATGCGGTGCTGACCGAGGTGAGCAAGGCCGGACTCGACGATCGCACGCGGGTGCTGGTGTCGCTGGCCGCCGGTGTCACCACCGCCCGGCTCGAGGCGAAACTGCCCGCCGGGTTCCCGGTGGTGCGGGTGATGCCGAACACCCCAATGCTGGTCGGCCAGGGCATGAGCGCGATCGCGCCGGGCGCTCACGCCGATGCCGCGCAGCTCGAGCAGGTGTCGCAGATGCTCGCGGCGGTCGGCAAGGTGGTCACGGTCGCCGAGACCCAGATGGATGCGGTGACCGCGGTCTCTGGGTCGGGTCCGGCGTATTTCTTCCTGGTGGTCGAGGCCATGGTGGAGGCCGGGGTCGGTCTCGGGCTGAGCCGCGAGGTGGCCACGCAGCTGGTGGTGCAGACGATGCTGGGTTCCGCGGCGCTGCTCGAGGAATCGGGGCAGGATGCGGCCGAGCTGCGGGCGGCGGTCACCTCGCCGGCCGGTACCACGGCGGCCGCGGTGCGTGAGCTCGAACGCTGCGGTGTGCGCTCGGCGTTCATCGAGGGTCTGCACGCCGCCAGGGAGCGCTCGGCGGAGCTGGCGTGAGCGGTCAGGGCCGGAGGCGGCAGCGGAGCGTCACCACGCAGGCCCCCGCTCGCGCCCTAATCGGACACAGCGTGAAATCTTAACGCCACGCGACCCGCTGCTGACCGGGCGGTTATCTGTCCGGCAAATCCGATTTCTCACACCCGTCGCAGCAATCCCACTGGTCCCGCTAAGCTTCAAGGAGCACGTGCGTGTCTGTTCCGCCGGTGGGGAAGCCGGCGGCGCGGACGTGCCGAAGGTCGGTGACGCAATGATGTCTGGAAACAGCTCTGCGAGTACGGGACCCGTGATCGGTGGAGGGACGCAGTTCCTCACCGTCGCCGAGGTGGCGAATCTGATGCGGGTATCCAAAATGACGGTCTATCGATTGGTGCATTCGGGCGAGCTGCCCGCGGTACGGGTCGGCAGATCGTTCCGCGTGCACGCCAAGGCCGTGCACGACTATCTGCAGACGTCGTACTTCGACGCGGGATAGGTTCGTGGCGGATCCGCTGCCCCGGTCACAGGCCGGGGCAGCGGAGCCGTCAAGCCGTCCGTAAACCGCGCACGCCCCGGTCACGGCCGGGGCGCGATCCCCGTTTCGTTCGCCCGGGATTGGCCCGCTACGATGAATCACCGTCGTGTTCGCCTGCCGGTGCCCTGTGCGCGGGCACTCGGGGGACGCGGAGACCACGCAGCGATCGGCAGGCTTGCCGAGCGACCCGGGAAGATGGGCGTACGTAAACCGGCGTGCGCGCCGAGGACAGAGAGAACGCGAGGAATAGCCCTATGGGTTCTGTGATCAAGAAGCGCCGTAAGCGGATGTCGAAGAAGAAGCACCGCAAGCTGCTTCGCCGCACCCGGGTGCAGCGTCGCAAACTCGGCAAGTAAGCCTTCGGCGCGGCTGGCTGCGCCCGTAGGGCCGCATCCGGCGACGGCTGCGCCGGCGGGAGCCGAGTCCGCTGCCAGTTTGCAGAGAGCCCGTCACCAACCGGTGGCGGGTTCTTTTGTTTCCGGTGATAGAAGTCATCGTTAGATCCAGGTAAATACCACTGGAGCCGCGTGGGGCAAGCCGTACGCTGGAACCCGGGAACAGGCAAGCGGGGGCTAGGCGGGATCCGGTCGTGAGCGAACTTGCGTTGGCACCATCGATACAACACCCGTGCGTGATGGCGCAGCCGAATACCGGGCAGGCGCGATCGTGAACCACATGCCCAAGGTTGTGCTGGTCACCGGCGCAAGCCGGTTCTTCGGCGGCAATGTGGTCGCCGCGCTGGCCGCCGACCCCACCGTCGACCGGATCATCGCGGTCGATGCCCGCATGCCCAGCCGGGAGCTGCTGCACCGCATGGGCCGCGCCGAATTCGTCCGGGCCGATATCCGAAATCCGTTGATACGCAAGGTTGTCGACGGCAACGAGGTGGACACGGTCGTCCATCCGGCGGTGCTGTCCCGCCCGCCCGCGGGCGGCGGGCGCGCGGCGATGAAGGACTTCAACGTACTCGGTGCGATGCAGCTGCTCGCGGTCTGCCAGAAGGCCCCGAGTGTGCGTCGCGTTGTGGTGCGCTCGTCCTCGGCCGTTTATGGCTGCGGCCCGAAGGATCCGGCGAAATTCACCGAGGAGATGAGCGCCCGCACACCCCCTCGCGGATGGTTCGCCCGCGACATGATCGAGATGGAGGGCTACGTCCGCGGGCTGGCCCGCCGACGCCCGGATATCGCCACGGCAATTCTGCGATTTCCGCCGATTGTCGGATCGCGGCTGGCCGGACGCGGTGTGCAGTATTTCCGCTCGGCGGTGACGCCCACCGTCCTCGGGCGCGATCCTCGTCTGCAGCTGCTGCACGAGGAGGATTCGATCGCCGCGCTGGTGCACGCCGCGCTGAGCGCGCCCGGCGGCACGTTCAATGTCGCCGGTGACGGCGCGCTGGCGCTGTCGCAGGCCATCCGCCGTGCCGGGCGGATCGAGGCGCCTATCCCGTTCGCACTGTTCCGCACCGTGGGCCGAAGCTTCATGGGGCCGGTGATGCGGGAGTTCCTGGCCGAACAGATCGACTACTTCCATTTCGGTTGCGGCCTGGACACCACCAGGATGCGTGCCGAGCTCGGATTCTCGCCGCGCTGGACCTCGGTGCAGGCATTCGACGACTTCGTTGGGGGCGCAGCGTTGCGGCCCGTCATCGATCCCCGGTGGATCGACGCTGCAGAAACACGACTTCTCGGCCTGGTTGGGGCCGGACGGGCATGAACAGTCAGGGCCGGAGGCGGCAGCGGAGCGTAACCACGCAGGCCCCCGGCTCATGCCCTAATCAGACACGGAGTGCACAAATGAATGACGTGGCCAAGGTAATTCAGTTACACGAGATCGACTTCGAGGCGCGGCAACGGCCCGCGCCGCGGCGCTGGCCGGGGGAGGGCGCGGCGAGCCCGGTGACGTCGCTGACCGAGCGACTGGCCGAGGCCGCACCGCCGCCGTCGCCGCGCAGCCTGGGTGATCTGGTGCGCGATACGGTCGCCGACGGGATCCGCGGCACCGCCGAATTCGCGCGGCGCAGGCTCACCGGCGACTATCAGGTCGACGAGTTCGGCCTCGATGAGCATCTGCTGGAATCGGTGCTGCTGCCGATGCTGCGGCCGCTGTCGGAGCTGTGGTTCCGGGCGGAGGTGAGTGGCATCGAGCACCTGCCCGAATCCGGTGGTGCGTTGGTTGTGGCGAACCATGCGGGCGTCCTGCCGCTGGACGGGCTGATGCTGCAGCTGGCCGTGCACGACCGGCATCCCAAGCAGCGGGTGGTGCGGCTGCTGGCCGCCGATCTGGTCTTCGAGACGCCGATCGTCGGCGGGCTGGCCCGCAAGGCCGGTCATACGCTGGCCTGCCCGGCCGATGCCGAACGCCTGCTGCGCTCGGGTGAGCTGGCCGGGGTGTTCCCCGAGGGCTACAAGGGCATCGGCAAGCCGTATTCGGAGCGCTACAAGCTGCAGCGGTTCGGCCGCGGCGGTTTCGTCTCCGCGGCGGTGCGCACGGGTGTGCCGATCATTCCGTGCTCGATCGTCGGCTCGGAGGAGATCTACCCCAAGCTCGCGAATCTCGGCCCGCTGGCACGGCTGCTCGACCTGCCGTATTTCCCTGTGACGCCGTTGTTCCCGCACCTGGGTGCGCTGGGCGCGATTCCGCTGCCGTCCAAGTGGTACATCGAATTCGGCGAGCCCATCTCCACGCGCGCCTATGAGCCCGAGGCCGCCGACGACGCGATGACCATGTTCGACATCACCGATCAGGTCCGCGAAACCATCCAGCAAACCCTCTACAAGCTGCTCACCAAGCGCCGCAACCCCTTCACGGGCTGAGCGGCTCAGTTCTGTGATTCCCGCTTGCGGGTGAGGACCGCGGCGGCCGCCCCGCCTGCCGCGCCCAATACCAGCGCGGTCGGCACGCCGATCTTGGCGGCCTTGCGGCCCGTGCGGAAGTCGCGGATCTCCCAGCCGCGATTCTTGGCGACCTCGCGCAGGTCCGAATCGGGGTTGATGGCGATCGCGGTACCGGTCAGCGACAGCATCGGCACGTCGTTATGGCTGTCGGAATAGGCGGTGCAGCGCTTGAGGTTCAGGCCCTCGCGGATGGCCAGCGTGCGCACCGCATGCGCCTTGCCCAGACCGTGCAGGATGTCGCCGACCAGGCGGCCGGTGAAGACGCCGTCCTGGCTCTCGGCCACCGTGCCCAGCGCGCCGGTGAGCCCGAGCCGCTTGGCGATCACCCGCGCCAGCTCGACCGGGGTCGCGGTGACGAGCCACACCTGCTGGCCGGCGTCGAGGTGCATCTGCGCCAGCGCCCGGGTGCCCGGCCAGATCTTGTCGGCGATGATCTCGTCGTAGATCTCCTCGCCCAACTCGGCCAGCTCCGCGGTGGAGCGACCGGCGATGAACGACAGCGCCTTCTCCTTGCCACTGGCCATATCGCCCTGGCTCTCCTTGCCGGTGACCCGGAACTTCACCTGCTTCCACGCCATATCGACCAGATCGGAGGTTTTGAAGTATTTGCGCGCGGCCAGGCCGCGGGCGAAGTGCACGATCGAGGCGCCCTGCACCATCGTGTTGTCGACATCGAAGAATGCGGCCGCGGTCAGATCGCGCGGCGGGCGGGAATTCGGTGAAATGTCCGAATCGTCTTGGGCGGCATCCGATTCGGCCAATTCGGCATCGTGCAGCGCGAGCGCGGCATCGGCGCTGGCCTCACCGGCGAGATTGGCGCGCAACTCCTCCTCGCTGGGCCCGAACGGACTGCGGGTGATGCGCGTGAGCTGATCGGACAGGCCGTGACCCCACCGTGCCGGGAATTCGCCGAATCTGCCCGCGATGAAACCCGTCCTGGCATCTTTCGATCGTTCCGGCACCACTAACCTCCGCCCGTTCGCGCGAACATTCCAACCCTAGCTGAGGGGGGTGACTCTGGGGCATGAGTGGTCAGGCGCGAGGGCGAGTCAGGTCGGCGCGCAGGCGGGGCTCGTCGACATCGAAATAGCTGTGCTCGCGCCCGTCGAACAGCACCACCGGCAGCCTGTCCCCGTACTCGGCACGCAGGCTCGGGTCGGTCGTGGCGGCCTCGTCCACGTCCACGGTGCCGGGCTCGATCCCGAAATCCGCGCAGATCGCCCGCAACTGCCCCAGCGCGACGGTGCACAGTCCGCAGCCCGCCCGAGTGAGCAGCGTCACGGCATGTCCTTCACTCATAAACCTCATTAAAGCGGGCGAGGAGTGCCCGCCCCGCACCCCGGAACCGGTGTGACTACTCTTCTTCGGCGCGTTGTGTGGGAACTCTCAGGTGGTTGCGGGTTGAATGGCATCTGCGGCCGTTGCAAGAGTGACCCAATTCACCGACTTTGTGCAGGGCTTCACAAGCGGTTACGGTGGTGGCACGCAAGCCGCCTGCTTCCGACAGCGGAAGCACTCAAAGCCCCGATGGACGCCAGACGGCGCTGGCCCCCGGCGTCGGCGGCGGATAAGCGAACCGGATACCTATCCCCCGGCCGGACGAGGAGCCGAACGACGTGAGCGAGCAGCATGAGACGCCAGGTGGCGTCTCCGGCAGGGCTCTGCGGTCGAACTCTATTCCTCCGGCCACCGTCGCGCGCCTGGCGACCTATCTCCGGGTGCTTGCCGTGCTCACCGACGATGGTGTGCTCATCGTATCGAGTGAGGAACTGGCTGTCGCGGCGGGTGTCGGTTCTGCGAAGCTCCGCAAGGATCTGTCGTTCCTGGGCCCCAACGGAGTACGCGGTGTCGGCTACGACGTGGCCAAGCTGCACGCCCGCATCGAGGACGTGCTCGGCCTGGCGCAGGGGCACCGGGTGATCCTGGTCGGCGCCGGAAATCTGGGGCGTGCGCTGGCCGGATACGGCGGCTTCCGGCGGCGTGGATTCACCATGGTCGGCATCTTCGACTCCGATCCGCAGGTCGTCGGCGATGCGGTCGTCGGGCTGGCGGTGCGCGAGGTGGCCGAACTACCCGAGGCTGTTGCCGAGCTTGTGCCCACGATTGCGGTCATCACCGTCCCGGACGCGGCCGCCCAGGCGGTCTGCGACCAGCTGGTCGTCGCCGGGATGCGGTGCATTCTGAGCTTTTCTCCCGTCGCGCTCGTCGCGCCGCCGTCGGTGGAGGTCCGGCGCGTGGACCTCGCGGTCGAGATGCAGATGTTGTCGTTCGAGCGGGCCCGGAGCGTCGAGGCGCAGGCACCGGACGAGCAGGTCCTGCAGGACCAGCCGGACGCCGGTGCGGGGGAGTCCCCGCATGCGGTGTCCGCCCCGATCGTGCGCCGCCCGGCTTCGGCGGCGATTCACAAGACAGGGCCCGCGCGTCAGAAGTCGGGGGCTGTGGTTTCGGCAATGGAGCCGCAAGTGGATACAGGATCGGTGGTCGCGCAATGAGCATCCTTCTAGTCGGAATTTCGCATCGCAGCGCGCCGGTCCCGGTGCTCGAGAAGGTTGCAGTCACCGAGGACGACCGCCCCAAGCTGATCGATCGCCTGCTCGAGTCCCAGCACGTGTCGGAGGCGATGATCGTCTCCACCTGCAACCGCGTGGAGGTCTACGCGGTGGTCGACGCCTTCCACGGCGGCCTGGCCGAGATCGGCGATCTGCTCGCCACGCATTCGGGCCTGCCGCTGCCGGAACTGACCAAACACGCCTACGTGCGCTACAGCGAGGCCGCCGCGGAACATCTGTTCGCCGTGGCCAGCGGCCTGGACTCGATGGTGATCGGCGAGCAGCAGGTGCTGAGCCAGATTCGCGCCGCCTACGCCGCGTCGGATGCGCAGCAGGCGGCCGGGCGCACCCTGCACGAACTGGCACAGAACGCGCTGCGGGTCGGCAAGCGGGTGCATTCGGAGACCGGGATCGACCGGGCCGGTGCGTCGGTGGTGTCGGTGGCACTGGACCGGGCGCGGGCGGTGCTCGGCGAGCTCACGGGGCGTACCGCCGTTGTCATCGGCGCGGGCGCGATGGGCGGACTGTCGGTGGCGCACCTGGCCCGCGCCGGGGTCGGCCGCATCGTCGTGGTGAACCGGACCCTGGAGCGCGCGCAGCGACTGGCGCATACCGCCGAGAGCATGCACGGGGCCGTGGCCAGCGCGCGGGAGCTGTCGGATCTGGTCGCGGTGCTGGCCGACGCCGATATCGTCGTCACCAGCACCGGTGCGGTGGGGTCCGTGGTGACCCTGGCCGATGCGCATCGCGCGCTGAATCTCTCGCGGGCCGGGCATCGAATGGTGATCTGCGATCTAGGCCTGCCGCGCGATGTGGACCCCGCGGTGGCCGGACTGCCCGATATCACCGTGATCGACATGGAGACTCTGCAGCGGGACCCGGCGGCCGGTGCGGCCGCCGACGACACCACCGCCGCGCGCTCCATCGTCGCCGCCGAACTCGCGAAATACCTTGCTGGCCAACGGGTTGCCGAGGTCACGCCGACGGTTGCGGCGCTGCGCCAGCGGGCCGCGGACGTGGTCGAGGCCGAGCTCATGCGGCTCGAGTCCCGGCTGCCGGACCTGGCCGACCCCGAGCGCGAGGAGGTGGCGCGCACCGTGCGACGCGTGGTGGACAAGCTGCTGCATGCGCCGACGGTGCGGGTCAAACAGCTCGCCTCCGCGCCGGGCGGTGGGAGCTATGCCGAGGCGCTGCGCGAGCTCTTCGAGCTCAAACCCGGTGCGGCACAGGCGGTGACGGCGCCGACCGAGGTCGGTCCGGTCGATGATTTCGCTGACGAGGGACGAGGAGCCGTCTCGTGACCGAGACAATGGTGCAGGAGCACAACATGATTCGTCGCGGTACCGCGGATGCCCCGTGGCGGATCGGCACCCGTGGCAGCCTGCTGGCGCTCACCCAATCCGGCACCGTTCGCGATGCGCTGATCGCGCTCGGCCAGCATGCCGAACTCGTCGTGGTCAGGACCGCCGGCGACAAGTCGATGGATCCGGTGGAGAAGATCGGCGTCGGTGTCTTCACCGCCGCGCTGCGCGACGAATTGGCTGCCGGCACCGTCGATATCGCGGTGCACTCCTACAAGGATCTGCCCACCGCGCAGGATCCGCGCTTCACCATTGCCGCCATCCCCCTGCGCGAGGATCCGCGCGATGCGCTCGTCGCCCGCGACGGCCTGGTCCTGGGGGAGCTGCCCGCCGGCTCCCGGATCGGCACGTCCGCGCCGCGCCGGGCGGCGCAGCTGCGCGCGCTGGGGCTCGGCCTCGAGATCCTGCCGCTGCGCGGCAATCTCGACACCAGACTTCGTAAGGTCGTCGACGGTGAATTCGATGCCGTGGTCGTGGCGCGGGCCGGGCTGGCCCGCATCGACCGGCTCGGTGCTGTCACCGAATCGCTCGAGCCGGTGCAGATGTTGCCCGCACCGGCACAGGGCGCGCTCGCGGTCGAATGCCGCGCTGCTGCCGAAGGCAGCCCGTCATACACCGCCGACCTCGAACTTATCAACACCCTGTCCGCGCTGGATGATTCCGGCACTCGCGCAGTGATCTGCGCCGAACGGGCGCTGCTGGCCGAGCTGGAAGCGGGCTGCACCGCTCCGATCGGCGCGCTGGGCGAGGTCGTCGAATCGATCGACGACGAGGGCCGGGTGTTCGAGGAACTGTCGCTGCGTGGATGCGCGGCGGCGATCGACGGCTCGGATGTCATCCGGGCCTCGGTGGTCGGTTCGCTCGGCAATGCCGAACAACTCGGCCGCGCGCTGGCGCGTGAGCTTTTGGAGCTGGGGGCTCGTGACCTGCTCACCGCCGACAAACAGACGGATACGCCGTCGAACGCAGACTTCACCCATACCAGCCCAATGGAGAACGATTAAATGAGCCGAGCCGCTAAGAAGCATCCTGGTCGGATTCTCTTCGTCGGGTCCGGCCCCGGTGACCCGGCCCTGCTGACGGTGCGCGCCCGAGAGGTGCTCAGCCGGGCGACGCTGGCGTTCACCGACCCCGACGTGGACAAAGGGGTGCTAGCCCTCGTCGGCATTGCGGTCGAGCCGAGTCCGGACGAGAAGGTCGATGTACGTCCGGCGCTGGGTGATCCGGCCGAGGTGGCCAAGACCCTCGTCGCGGAGGCGCGCAACGGCCACGACGTGGTGCGCCTGGTCTCCGGCGATCCGCTGACCACCGATTCGGTGATCAGCGAGGTCACCGTGGTCACCCGCTCGCACGTGGCCTTCGAGGTGCTGCCCGGGCTGCCGTCCGGTGCCACCGTGCCCGCCTATGCGGGCATCGCGCTGGGCTCGAGCCATACCGAGGTCGACGTCCGCGGCGAGGTCGACTGGGCCTCGGTGGCCGCGGCGCCCGGGCCGCTGGTACTGCACGCGACGTCCGGGCATCTGGCCGAGACCGCCAGCGCCCTCACCGAACACGGCCTCGCGCCGCAGACTCCCGTCGCGGTGACCGTGCGCGGTACCACCCGCCAGCAGCGCACCATCGAGGCGACCCTGGCGACCCTGAACTCCGCGGCCTCCGAGATGGTCGGGCCGCTGGTGGTCACGGTCGGCAAGGAGGTCGAGAAGCGCTCGAAGATGTCCTGGTGGGAGTCGCGTTCGCTGTACGGCTGGACCGTGTTGGTGCCGCGCACCAAGGAGCAGGCCGGCGAGATGAGCGAGAAGCTCGTCACCCACGGGGCCATCCCGATGGAGGTGCCGACCATCGCGGTCGAGCCGCCGCGCAGCCCCGCGCAAATGGAGCGCGCGGTCAAGGGCCTGGTCGACGGCCGCTACCAGTGGGTGGTGTTCACCTCCACCAATGCGGTGCGCGCGGTGTGGGAGAAGTTCGCCGAATTCGGTTTGGACGCTCGGGCGTTCTCCGGGGTGAAGATCGCCTGCGTCGGCGAGGCCACCGCGGAGAAGGTGCGCTCGTTCGGCATCAACCCGGAACTGGTGCCCAGCGGTGAGCAGTCCTCGGAGGGCCTGCTGGCCGACTTCCCGCCCTACGACGACGTTTTCGACCCGGTCAACCGGGTGCTGCTGCCGCGCGCGGATATCGCCACCGAAACCCTCGCCGAGGGCCTGCGCGACCGCGGCTGGGAGATCGACGACGTGACCGCGTACCGCACCGTGCGCGCCTCGCCGCCGCCGGCGGAGACCCGCGAGATGATCAAGACCGGCGGCTTCGACGCGGTGCTGTTCACCTCGTCCTCCACCGTGCGGAATCTGGTCGGCATCGCGGGTAAGCCGCACGCGCGCACCATCGTTGCGTGCATCGGCCCCAAGACCGCCGAGACGGCCATCGAATTCGGTCTGCGCGTGGATGTGCAGCCCGAAATCGCCCAGGTCGGCCCGCTGGTCGAGGCCCTGGCCGAACACGCCGCCCACCTGCGTGCCGAGGGCCTGCTGCCCCCGCCTCGCAAGAAGAGCCGCCGCGGGCGCGCCTGATACTTCGTCGGACGCGCGCGCAGTACGTCGTCGTCGGACGCGTGCGCAGCACCTCGTCATCCCGGCGTGCTTGTGGCCGGGATCTCACCGTGGATTCCGGCCACAAGCACGCCGGAATGACGATCGGTCGTATCGGAATGACGGTGGTGCGGTATCCCGAATGGCGGTGCACGCGCCGAGGTTGATGGGTGAGCCTATTCAGCGGCGGGCCCGCATCAGGTCGCGGACCAGGCGGCAGGTCTTGTCCGAGGGCGGGCGGATGCCGACGATTTCGGCTGTGTGCCGGATTCTTTCGTTGCCGGCCAGCTCGGCCCGGTACACGCCCGAGTCGAGCAGCGCGATCGCCAGGCGCATCGCCTTCAGGCGCCGGTTGTGCGTGATGTACCACGAGCGCGGTCGCCCAGCCGGCAGCCGCCGCTTGACCAGTGGTGCATACGGACCGTCGAAGATGGTCAATTGAGTGGTTGCCGAGTTAGTGGCCATGAGAACCTCCCCTTGCCAATCGAATTCGTGCCGGGCAGCCACGCGGGCTCCTCGAACACATCTTCGATTCTACCTCGTGGCACCGACAAAAACCGCTGCCCAGAACCGCTTTCGCCGAGCGCGGTGGCCACCTGCGACGGGCCGCCTCGGGTGCCGGGCGCGCGCGGGCGAGGTGTGATGCGATGCGATGCGGCACGGCCCCGGACCGGGGCGTATCGTGCCGGTCATGACCGGAATGGACCGCCCACGGCGGTTGCGTCGTACCCCTGCCCTGCGTCGCCTCGTGGCTGAAACCACACTCGAACCAAGGCATTTGGTGCTGCCGATGTTCGTCGCCGACGGGCTGGACGAACCGCGGGAGATCAGCTCGATGCCCGGGGTGTATCAGCATTCGCTGGATTCGCTGCGCAAGGCGGCCGTCGAGGCCGTCGCCGCCGGGGTGGGCGGACTGATGCTGTTCGGGGTGCCGCGTCCGGAGGATAAGGATCCGACGGGCAGCCTGGCCAGCGATCCGGAAGGCATCCTGAACCGCGGCCTGCGCGCCCTGGCCGACGAGGTGGGCGATTCGACCGTGGTCATGGCCGACACCTGTCTCGACGAATTCACCGATCACGGGCACTGCGGCGTGCTGGCCCCGGACGGCGCGGTCGATAACGACGCCACCCTGGAGCGCTACGTCGCGATGGGGCTCGCCCAGGCCGAGGCCGGCGCGGATCTGCTGGGCACCAGCGGCATGATGGACGGTCAGGTGGGCGCGATCCGTGCCGGTCTGGACGCCGCCGGGCGCGTGGACACCGGAATCCTGGCCTATGCCGCGAAATACGCCTCGGCGTTCTACGGACCCTTCCGCGAGGCCGTGGGCTCCTCCCTGCAGGGCGATCGCCGCACCTACCAGCAGGATCCGGCGAACCGTCGCGAGGCCATCCGCGAGCTGGAGTTGGATCTGGCCGAGGGCGCCGATATCGTCATGGTGAAGCCCGCCATGTCCTACCTGGACATCCTGCGCGAGGTCGCCGGCCGCTCCACGGTGCCGGTGGCCGCCTATCAGATCTCCGGCGAGTACGCGATGATCACCGCCGCCGCCCAGAACGGCTGGATCGACCGCCGCGGCGCGATCCTGGAATCGCTCATGGGCATCCGGCGCGCGGGTGCGGATATCGTACTGAGCTACTGGGCGACCGAAGCGTCGCACTGGCTGTCGTGAGTGCGGATGTCGTAGCTCGTCCTGTTGGGGCGGCCGAAGCCGCGCATTGGCTGTCGTGAACCAGTGGACTCCCCCGGAGCAGGGGCAGGGGCAGCCGGGCCCCGATGACGCGACGCCGGTCGACGTCCGTACCGCGTATCAGTTGTGGTGGGGTGTGGTCGGTTTGGGTGTGCTGCGGTTGATTGCGGGTTCGGTGAGCCGCTTCGGGCACCGGCATACGATCGCCCGGAACGTCTACGACCAGATACACAACCAGCAGCCCCAGACCGCCTTGGCGACCTACGACCTGATGGTCTCGGTGCTGGTCGTGCTGAGTGTGGTGTTCGGGCTGGGGGTCGCGGCCGCGGCGGTGGCCGTGGCGCATCAGCTGCGCCGCGGAAAGCCGTGGGCGCGCATGCTATTCGATGTGGCGACCATGGTGCTGGCGGTGGGCGGGGTCAACGCGATGGTCGGGCTCGGTTCGGTCGCGGGGCCCGTGGATATGCTCGCCGGCGCGGCCGCGATCCTGCAGGCCGTGCTCGCGGTCGGAGCCGTATTCCTTTGTCACCGCAGTGATTCCACGGCATTCTTCCGCCTGAACGGCGGCCGGTCACCGCGGTGAATTTGTTGCGGACCGCCCGGGATGTATCGTGAGGGTTGTCACAGACGACTTGGGAACCGGGATAGTTGGTTCCGCGTTCCGCCTCGCGGATCGCGGATCGCGGAAACCGTTCCGGTAGAGCGGAGGCAATGATGCGAGTGGTGATTCAGCAGCCGCAAAGCCTTCGGCGCGATGTCATGGTGTTGAGCCTTTTACTTCTGTTCGGACTGCTTACCCTCGCGGTCCTGCTACTTCCCGAAATAGTCCGCTGAATCCCGGCTGATTCCCGCGCCGGGGCCCCGGATACGCTGCATCTGCTTCGCTGACGCGGTGTTCGGCTGCGCGCGGCATGCGAGACAGCCTGGAGGATCCCCCATGGACGACACCGCCGACACTGCCGAGACCGGCATCGAGACCCCGTCCGCCGTGCGGTTCGCCGAACCCGGCGGGCGCTGGCGCACAGTCGCCTACGGCCCCCTGCTGTGTCTGATCGTCCTGATCGTGGAGCTGGTGGTGGGCCACGGTCCGCCGCACTGGTTCGCGCTGGCGTTCTGCGCGGTGCTGCTTGCCGGATTCGTATCACTGCAGGTGGTGGCGGGAAAACGGCATGTCGGTGTCGAACTCACCGATACCCACCTGCGCGAGGGCGCCGAAACGGTGTCGCTGCACGCGATCGCCTCCGTCTATGCCGAGCCCGACGATGACAACTGGGACGATGAGGACTGGCAGTCCGCCCGCGCCCTCGGCGAGCTGACCGGGGTGCCGCGGCGTCGCAAGGGAATCGGGCTGAAGCTGCGCGACGGCGGCCTGGTGCAGGCGTGGGCGCGCGATCCTGGGCGGCTCCGCGAGGAGCTGAATGCGGCCCTGGAACGGCTGTCCGAGCACCCCGAAGACAGTGCCCGCGAAGACAGCGCCCCCGACGACGAGGATCCGCAATGATGCGCCGGCTGTGGATAGTGCTGGATGTGGTGGTGCTGCTCGCCTGCATCGGCGCGGCCGTGCCGAGCTGGCGCGGGGGTATCGAGTCGATCGGATTCGGCGCGTCCGCGGATCAGCCCGCCTTCGAGGCGACCCGCTATTCGGGGCCCTGGCTGGGGCTGGCCGCGGTGCTGGTCGCGGTGGCGGGATTGGCCGTCATCGACCTGGTGGCGCGGTGCGCCGACCGCGCGCGCTGACCTGGTCGTACGCCCTGCCGCCGGGTAGGTCAACCCGGATATACCGGTCAGAGGCCAACTTTTGGCAACCCGCGAAATTCGACCGCTCGAGCGGTGACACTGGGGATATGACCCGCACGCATCCCGTGCGCCGCACCGTTATCGCGGTGGTCATCACGGGGGTCATCGGCACCGCGACCGCGGGCCTGGATGCCTTGACGGCGATGGATGCCGGTCCCGCGCCCGGGCCGGTGGTGAAGGCGCCCGTGTTCGATATGCTCCCGCACCCGCTGGACTGCCTGCTGACAACCGGCTTCGCGCTGTTCTGCCTGGGCCTGCCGCTGTCCTGAATGGGCGGAAGCAGGTGCGGGAACTCAGCCCCAGCGCTCGTAGATGTCGAGCACCCGGGTGCCGTGCGTGCCGGGGGCGTCCAGATAGACGAGCACGTGGCCGCCGGGGTGGTCGGCCGATTCGAGCAGCAGTTCCCGCAGCGAGGCGTGCACGCCGCCGTGCTCGTCGCGATAGATCCGGGTGTCCGGGCGCAGGCCCGCGCCCATCCGGCTCAACGGCACCACCTTGCTGATCAGCGCCGGAAGCGGGCCGTCGGCCAGGGCGGCGGTCTCCCCATGCGACAGGTCCACCCCGATGCGTCCCTGCTCGGGCTGGACCAGCGGTAGGGCCGCCGAGGCCGTCGCGGTAGCGATGAGCGCGGCGCCGGACAGGGCGCCGGCGAGGACTGCACCGAACATGAAGGTTCGCATGACATCTCTTCCGGCCGCGTGAGGGGGACGGACCGAGGGTACGCAGCAGCAATCATCGAGCGACCGATATTGGGCGAAAGGGCATTCCGGCGTGTTGCGGTAATTCGGGCGAACCGGCGGTTCTCGCCCGCATTCTGTAGTGGGCTGGCTCACCCCACTACACCCTGTCGTGGACCCGGGCGGGCGGGGCTGCGACACTGGAGGCCGTGAGCGAGCTTGCGAGCGAACCAGTGATACAGCGTGCGGAGTTCACGACGGAGCCGAGCGCTAGCGAGGCGGAGTCGTGAGTTTTTCTCCGCGCGCGTCTCAGGTCAACGTCCCGGTCTCCGCGAAGCTGTTCGACCGCGCCGCTGCGATCATCCCCGGCGGCGTGAACTCGCCTGTGCGGGCATTCCAGTCGGTCGGGGGCACACCGCGATTCATCGCCTCCGCGCGCGGCTGCACGCTCACCGATGTCGACGGCAACGACTATGTGGACCTGGTGTGCTCGTGGGGCCCGATGATCCTCGGACACGCCCATCCGGCGGTCGTGGAGGCGGTGCAGCGGGCGGCGACCGGCGGCCTGTCGTTCGGGGCGCCGACCGAGGGGGAGATCGAGCTGGCCGAGGCGATCGCCGCGCGGGTGCAGCCCGTGGAGCGGGTGCGCCTGGTCAACTCCGGTACCGAGGCCACCATGAGCGCGGTGCGGCTGGCCCGCGGATTCACCGGGCGCAGCAAGATCATCAAATTCTCCGGTTGCTACCACGGGCATGTGGACGCGTTGCTGGCCGACGCGGGTTCCGGCGTGGCGACGCTGGGCCTGCCGACCTCACCGGGCGTCACCGGCGCGCAGGCCGCCGACACGCTGGTGCTGCCGTACAACGACCTGGATGCGGTGGCGGCGGCCTTCGCTGCGCATCCCGGCGAGATCGCGTGCGTGATCACCGAGGCCGCGGCCGGGAATATGGGCACGGTCGCGCCCCTGCCCGGATACAACGCGGGCCTGCGGCGGCTCACCGAGGAGTCCGGCGCGCTGCTGATCATGGACGAGGTGATGACGGGGTTCCGGGCGAGCCCGTCCGGGTGGTTCGGCCGCGACGGTGTCGCCGGCGACCTGTACACCTTCGGCAAGGTGATGAGCGGCGGCCTGCCCGCCGCGGCCTTCGGCGGGCGCGCGGAGATCATGAACCGGCTCGCGCCGCTCGGCCCCGTCTATCAGGCCGGCACGCTGTCGGGCAATCCGGTCGCCGTCGCCGCCGGGTTGGCCACGCTGCGCGCCGCCGATGCGCAGGTGTACGCCGCCCTGGACCGCAACGCCGCACGACTCGGCGCGCTGATGTCCGACGCGCTGAGCGCGGCAGGTGTCGCCCATCAGGTGCAGTTCGCGGGCACCATGGTGAGCGTGTTCTTCGCCGACCGTCCGGTCACCGACTACGCCGCCGCGAAAGCCAGTCAGACCTGGCGGTTCCCGGCGTTCTTCCACGCCCTGCTCGAACGCGGCGTCTATCCGCCGCCCAGCGCATTCGAGACCTGGTTCGTCTCCGCCGCGCTCGACGAGGACGCATTCGACCGCATCGCCGCGGCCCTGCCCGCCGCCGCTGCGGCCGCCGCGGCCGCCACACCCGAAGGAACCGTCGCGTGAACGAGAGCGTCCAGGGCCGGCACGAGTCCGCCGCCGTCCCCACCTCGCCGGGTGTGTCCGAGCCCGCCGCTATCGACCGGCCCGCCGCATCCGGCCGGCTTGATGCGCAGTCGGGCGCCGTGGCATCGGAGGCTGCGGGCACCGATCCGGCGCTGACGCTGCCGGGCGATGTCGCCTCGGACATCGAGACGATCGTGCACGTGATGCGGCACGGCGAGGTGCACAACCCCAAGGGCATTCTGTACGGACGCCTGCCCGGATTCAGCCTGTCGGTGGCGGGCCGCGCGCAGGCCGCGACGGTCGGCCGGACCCTGGCCGATCACGACATCACGCTGGTGGTGGCCTCGCCGCTGCAGCGGGCGCAGGAGACCGCGGCGCCGATCGCCGCCCCGCACGGGCTGCTCGTGCGCGCCGACGACAATCTCATCGAGGCCGGCAACACCTTCGAGGGCCTGCGGGTGGCGGTCGGGGACGGCGCGCTGCGCAAGCCGCGGCACTGGTGGAAGCTGCGCGATCCGTTCACCCCGTCGTGGGGCGAGCCGTATCTGCAGATCGCGCACCGGATGCTGGCCGCGGTGAACAAGGCGCGCGTGGAGGCGGCCGGGCACGAGGCGGTGGTGGCATCGCATCAGCTGCCGGTGTGGACGCTGCGCCGATTCCTCGAGGGTAAGCGCCTGTGGCACGATCCGCGCAACCGGCAGTGCTCCCTTGCCTCTCTGACTTCCCTTGTGTACCAGGGCGATACGCTGATCGACATCGTCTATTCGGAACCGGCGGGGGAGTCCGATCCGCGGGTGACCGGGGCATGAGTAGTGTCCCGTTTCGGCGCGTGCTGCCGGCGCTGCTGGCCTGCGCCGCGCTGGTTGCGGTGCTCGCGGGCTGTGCGACCGGGACCGATGCCGTCGCGACGGGCGGCACCTTCCAATTCGTTTCGCCCGGCGGCAAGACCGACATCTTCTACGATCCGCCGGCCAAGCGCGGCACCATCGGCAACCTGTCCGGCCCGAATCTGCTGACGGATAAACCCCTTTCGGTCGAGGACTTCCCGAATCAGGTTGTGGTGGTGAATCTCTGGGGGCAGTGGTGCGGTCCGTGCCGGGGCGAGGCGCCCGAGCTGGAGGCGGTGTACGACCAGTCCAAGGCCCGCGGCGTGGCCTTCCTGGGCATCGATGTCCATGATCCGGAGCGGGCCGCGGCGAAGGACTTCGTCACCGACAACCACATCGGCTACCCGTCGATCTACGACCCGTCGATGCGCAGCCTGCTCGCTCTCGGCGGCAGGTTCCCGACCAGCGTCATCCCCACCACCCTGGTCCTGGACCGCCACCATCGGGTGGCCGCGGTCTTCCTGCGCTCCCTGCTGGCCGGCGATCTGCAGCCCGTGGTCGACCGCCTCGCCGCGGAGTCCGCATAATGACGGTGACTGTGCTGGCCGGTGTGGGCACCTCGTTTCAGCAGGCCGCGGCGACGGGGCCGCTGCTGGTGGCGCTGGGTGCATGCCTGCTGGCGGGGCTGGTGTCGTTCGCCTCGCCGTGCGTGGTGCCGCTGGTGCCCGGATACCTGTCGTATCTGGCCGGGCTGGTAGGCGCGGAGGCGCCGCCGGTGACCGTGGCGCAGGCGCAGGGCGACAAGCAGGCCGGCCGTGCGGGGGCCGTGACCGTCGAACGCGGCGGTCGGGCGCGGGTGGCGGGTGCGGCGGGACTGTTCGTGGCCGGCTTCACGGTCGTCTTCGTGCTGGCCTCGGTGACCGTATTCGGTGTGATTCAGACGCTGAACGTGAATCGTGAACTGCTGCAACGCATCGGCGGCGTGGTCACCATTCTGATGGGATTGGTATTCCTGGGCCTGGTGCCGGCGCTGCAGCGCGATACCCGGATGCACCCGCGGCGACTGACCGGCCTGATCGGTGCGCCGCTGCTCGGTGCGGTATTCGCGCTCGGCTGGACGCCGTGCCTGGGGCCCACGCTGTCGGGCGTGATGGCGGTTTCCGCCGGAACCCAGGGCGCCACCGCCGTGCGCGGGGTGGTGCTGACCGTCGCCTATTGCCTGGGGCTCGGCCTGCCGTTCGTCATCCTGGCGTTCGGGTCGGCCAGTGCGCTGCGCGGGGTCGGCTGGCTGCGCCGTAATTCACGCACCATCCAGGTAATCGGCGGAATTCTGCTCGTCGTCGTCGGCATTGCCCTGGTCACCGGCATGTGGGACCAGTTCGTGGGATGGGTCCGCAATGTCTTCGTTTCCCAAGTGACTCTCCCGATCTGACTTATGACTGCAACCATGACAGCCTCCGAGGCCCCCGCCCGCCCGCCCTGCCAGTCGCCGCTGCGCCGCATCCTGGCGATCATCCGCAATGCCTGGCGCGGGCTGACCAGCATGCGAACCGCGCTGATCCTGCTGTTCCTGCTGGCGCTCGGGGCGATTCCGGGCGCCCTGCTGCCGCAGCGCAGCCTCAACGCGCAGAAGGTCGACAAGTACATTGCCGACCGGCCCACGCTGGGGCACCTGATGGATCGGGTGCAGCTGTTCGATGTGTTCTCCAGCTTCTGGTTCACCGCGATCTATGCGCTGCTGTTCATTTCGCTGGTCGGCTGCATCGTGCCGCGGGTCATGGATCACTACAGGGCGCTGCGCACCTCGCCGGTCGCGGTGCCGCGCAAGCTGTCTCGGCTGCCGCATCATTATTCGGCGGACGTCGCGCAGGCGCCCGCGGACGTTATCGCCGGGGCGCGCAAGCAGCTTCGCGGATGGCGGGTCATCGAGCGCACGGGCACCGATGAGGTCACGCTCTCCGCGGAGAAGGGGTATTTCCGTGAATTCGGCAACCTGGTCTTCCATTTGGCGCTGGTCGGGCTGCTGATCTCGATCGCGGTCGGCAAGATGTTCGGCTACGAGGGCAACGTGATCGTCGTCGCCGATAACGGTCCCGGCTTCTGCACCACGTCGATCGCGGCCTTCGACTCCTTCCGCGCCGGCAATCTCGTCAACGGCACGGGGCTCACGCCACTGTGCGTGCGGGTCAAGGACTTCCACGCCGATTATCTGCCCAGCGGCGAGGCGCAGATGTTCACCGCGGACATCTCGTACCAGGTCGGTAAGGATCTGACCAGCAACACCTGGCGCAATACCGCCATTCAGGTGAATCATCCGCTGCGCGTATCCGGGGACCGGGTGTACGTGCAGGGTCACGGCTATGCGCCGACCTTCACCGTCACCTACCCCAATGGCGAGACCCGCACCGATTCGCTGCAGTGGATGCCCGATGGCGGCGCGACGTTCCTGTCCAGCGGCGTCATGCGTTTCGATCCGCCCGGGGGCCTGTATCCCACCGAGGCGGAGCGGCGTCAGCATCAGATCGCGCTCGAGGGCCTGTTCGCGCCCACCGCATTCCTGCACGGATCCCTGTTGACCTCGTCGTTTCCGGCGATGAACGATCCGGCCGTCGCGATCGACATCTACCGCGGCGATACCGGCCTGGACACCGGGCGGCCGCAGTCGCTGTTCGCGCTGGATCCGGGGATGATCAGTCAGGGTCGGCTGGCCAAGCAGATGCGGGTCAATCTGATGCCCGGTCAGTCCGCGACGCTGTCCGATGGCACCAAGGTGACCTTCGACGGCGCCAAGCAGTGGGCGAACCTGCAGGTCTCGCACGATCCCCTGCAGAGTTGGGTGCTCGTGTTCGCGGTGACGATGATGGCCGGACTGCTGGTGTCACTGTTGGTGAAGCGCCGCCGCATCTGGTTGCGGGCGTACCCCGCGGACCCGGACGAGACGACGGCCGGTGAACGACGTACCGTAGTAGAAATGGGTGGTCTGGCCCGAACCGATCAGGCCGGATGGGGCGGCGAGTTCGACCGCCTGCGCGCCCGCCTGCTGGGTGATCTGGTGAGTTCACAGGACACCTCGGCGCGGACCGAGCAGCGGACCGAGAACACGGGAGTGTAGCAATGCCGATCGACGAGACCATCGCCTCCTACAGCGACCTCGCGTTCAAGTCGGCGATCGTGGTGTACGTGCTGGTCTTCGTGATGCTGCTGGTGCAGTTTTCCACGGCCTACACCCGCCGGGCCGAACAGCGCGAGCCGGCCCTGGTGGGCGCGAATGGCGCGGGCACGCCGCCGGTTTCGGGCCGTAGCGACGTTCCTGGCCGTGTTGCGCAGCCGCCGAGCAAGCCCATGTCCGAGCGCATCGGCAATATGGCCTTCGCCGTGCTTTTCGTGGCGCTCGGACTGCATATCCTCTCGATCGTTTTGCGCGGCTTCGCAACTCACCGCTTCCCGCTGGGCAATATGTACGAGTTCGTGACGATGGCCACCGCGACGGCCGTCACGCTCGGCGTGGTGCTGCTGCGCCACGAGCGCTACCGCGGCATGTGGGCGTTCCTGCTGGTGCCCGTGCTGATCCTGATGTTCCTGGCCGGCACCGTGCTGTATGCCGATGCGGCCCCGGTGGTTCCGGCGCTGAAATCGTACTGGCTGCCGATTCACGTGACGGTCGTCAGCATCGGCAGCGGTGTATTCCTGGTGGCCGGCGTGGCAAGCCTGCTGTTCCTGCTGCGCCTGGTCCAGCCCGCCGGTGCGGAGTCCGACAACATCCTCGGCGCCATCGCCCGCCGCCTGCCCGATGCCCGCACCCTGGATCGCCTGGCCTACCGGACCACCATCATCGGCTTCCCGATCTTCGGCACCGGCATCATCCTGGGTGCGATCTGGGCCGAATCGGCCTGGGGCCGCTTCTGGGGCTGGGATCCGAAGGAAACGGTCTCCTTCATCGCCTGGGTCATCTACGCCGCCTACCTGCACGCCCGCGCCACCTCGGGCTGGCGCGAAACCAAGGCCGCCTGGATCAACGTCGCGGGCTTCGTCGCAATGCTGTTCAACCTGTTCATCATCAACATCGTGGTGAGCGGCCTGCACTCGTACGCGGGCCTGAACTGACGATAGGCAACCGGCATTAAATCGATTGCGCACCGCGTCGCCGGCGTGTTAGCGTTTCGGCGATCGTGATCAATCGGCAGGAGGTGAGACCCATGTGCGCAGTATCCACAGTGGGCGCTCCCTGCAGTCCACGATCGCGCGGCTGAGGTAGTCGCCACCGGGAGCGCCTGACACGCAATTCGCGAAAGGCAACTCCCATGAACACAACACCTTTTTCAACTCCGCACGCCACCTCGGCGACGACCCCCGATGGCATCGCCGCGGGCAAGCGAGCGCTGGTTCTCGGCGGCGGCGGATCGGCAGGCAATGCGTGGGCGATCGGCGTCATCGCCGGTCTGTTCGATGCCGGGCTGGATGTGACCCAGGCCGATCTGATCATCGGGACATCCTCCGGATCGACGGCCGCGGCCCAAATAACCAGCGGGATCCCACCAACCGAACTACTTGCCGGCATCCTCGCCGCTGCGCCCCTGCCACGGACCGGTTCGGCCGGAGCCGACCGTGGACGCGCTCCGCATAGACCGGTGGCGGAGGTTCTGGAGAAATCGATCGGAATCATCGGTGCCGCTGCGGATGTGGCAGATATGCGCCGCAGATTGGGTGCGGCGGGGCTCGAAATGGATGCCACATCGGACAGTTCCCGGCATACGCAGTGGCGCGCCACCGTCGCCGCGCGTCTGCCCAGTCCGGACTGGCCGAAACAACCGGTGCTCATCGTGGCTGTCGATGCCCATACCGGTGAACCGGTCGTGTTCGACCGTCACAGCGGAGTCGACTTGGCGGACGCCGTCGCCGCCAGCTGTTCCGGGCCCGGCGCTCCTCCTCACCGGATCGGCGACAACCGATACATCGACGGCGCCTACCGAACCAACCTGAATGCCGATCTGGCGGCCGGGTACGGGCGGGTGCTGGTGCTGTCACCATTCGGCGAAAGAACACTGATGCCGCTGGAATGGGGCATCCATCCTGCGGCGCAGGTCGACGAACTACGCGCAGGCGGCAGCAGGGTCGAGACCGTCTTCCCGGACGGCAACTCCCGCGACATATTCGGCATCGGCGCCAATCAGATGGATCCGTCGACGCGGCAGCCCGCCGCCCGAGCCGGTGAGAGCCAAGGCAGAGCCCTTGCCGAGCAGCTCGCCGAATTCTGGCGCTGACCCGGAGAAACCGCGAGCGCGAGCAACGGCAGCTGCCCCGTCCGGATATTCCGGGCGGGGCAGCTGCCGTGCGGGACTACTTGGCGGGTTTGGTGGGTTTGGGGGTCAGGACCGGCAGCGGTGCGGCCGGGTCCTGGCAGTAGGTGGTGGGGGTGGTGCAGGGGGACATGATCGTCGAGAAGTACTGGAAGGCCGAGAAGGCCAGCAGCGGGCCACCGGCCAGGATCAGGCCGCCGACCGCGCCGATCGGGCCGAGGATGGCCATGCCTGCCAGGCAGCCGACGATGCCGCCGGGCAGGGCGCCCAGACCCAGGCTGACCAGGGCGGCCGAGGTCGCGCCGACCGCGGCGCCCAGCAGGCAGCCACCACCGCCGCCGACGATCGCGCCCAGCACGGCGCTCACGACGCTGCTGGTGGTGGCGCGCTGGGAGAGCACCAGCAGGGCCTGCTGATCGCGCAGGCTGAACGATTCGGCGACGTCCTGCAGCCGGGACGACGGGAGTACGCTCGCCGTCGTGGCCGGATCGGAGACCGGGGTGGCGTGCGCGCGGTCGGGTGTCAGCGTGGCGGTGCCGCCGTCGATCTTCAGGGCGATCGGGAACGCCTTATTGTCCATGCGGTAGGTCAGCGGCAGCGCGGCGGCGAGATTGCCTGCGCTGTCGAGGATGTCGAGCTGACCGTCCTTGGTTGTCAAACTGCCGCCCGTGGTCTTGATCACGGCCGAGTCACCGGATCGCGCCACCGTGTAGTGAACACCCTGCGCATCGGGGGTGGCGGGCGCCGCGGTAGCCGGCCCGGCTGCAAGCCCTAGAGCAGCGATGATCGGTACCGCAACGGTGGTAAGGGTCCTGGTCCTCATGTAGCTGGCCTTCCGTGATTTTCCTCCGACCGGGAAGTCGGGACAACGGTATGTATGTTGGACATCACACGGTGTATGGCACTGCTATATGCAGGAAAAAAGCAATAATCAATGGCGATATGCAGGAATCAATCGATGCGTTCAACGACTCCGACTACCTGCTGATCGCCGCGCTGCAGGTGGCGCCGCGTGCGGACTGGCAGTCGATCGGCGCCGCGCTGGGCATCGACGGCACCACCGCGGCCCGCCGCTGGTCACGGCTGGAAAAGGCGGGTGTCGCCTGGCTGTCGTGCCGCCCGGCACAGATCGAGGGCCGCAGTGCACACGCGGCCCTGATCGAGGTGGACTGCGAGCCGAGCCAGCTACACGAGGTGGCCCGCACCATCGGCAACGACCGCCACGTCCTGAATCTGGAGCAGGTCACCGGCGGCCGAAACCTGATCGTCATGGCGATATTCACCGATCTGGCGCAGTTCGCGCGCTATCGGGACTTCCGGCTCGCGGATATCCCCGGCGTGACGGGGTCGCAGGCGCAGTTGCTCACCGTGTTGCATTCGGATGCGAGCCGGTGGCGGGTCGACCGCCTGGACGAGGTCAAGCTCAATCGCCTCACCCAGGGGGGTAAGCCGCGGTCGGAATACCTCCCGGCGCGCGCGGTGACGAACCGGGACCTGCCGCTCGCGCGCGCGGTATCGGACAATCCGCGGGCCTCGCTGGCCGAACTGGCGAAGGAGACGGGACTCTCCCCGGCCACGGTGCGGCGTCGGCTGGCGGCCTTCGAGGCCGAGCAGGCACTCCTGTATCGGGTCGAGGTCGCGCGCGTGGTGTCGGGCTGGCCGATCGGCGTGCATCTGTGGTGCCGCACCGCGCCCTCGGATACGGCGCGAATCGGCCGCGAATTCGCGCAACTGCGGGAGACCAGGATCTGCGGGGAGCTGACCGGGCCCGACAATCTGCTGCTCGCGGTGTGGCTGCGGTCGATCGTGGACCTGGCCAATTTCGAAAAGCGCATCGGCGAGCGCTTTCCCGAGGTCACCATCGCCGATCGCGCGGTGACGTTGTGGCCGGTGAAGCTCGGTGCGCATCTGCTCGATCCGCACGGCCGTCACCTGCGCGGGGTGCCGCTGCGGATGTGGGACGACACGGAATATGTTGCGCGCCAGCAGGAGGCGGTCAGTCGGTTGGCGACCGAACCGGGCGCGGACGCAGTGGCGGTGTGGGGCTGAGCGATTGCGTGACCGCGGCATGCAGCGCCAAGCGCGCGGCGGCGACGATCGGATGATCGCCGTGGCCGCGGCGGTAGGCCAGGTGGGTGCGGCGGCGAGTGGCCAGCGGGGTGAGCCGGACCGGATCCGGGACCGATCGCGCGCCCAGTTCCGGCACGAGGGCCACGCCCTGACCGGCGGCGACCAGCGCCAGCACGGTGCCGAAATCATCGGCGTGGTGGCGGATGTGCGGAGTGAATCCCGCTGCCTGGCAGGCGCGTACGGTCATGATGTGGCACAAGGTGCCCGGCGTGCCGGCGATCCAGGTCGAATGACGGTGCGCGGTCAGGGGTTCGGAACTCAATGCGGCCAGATAGATTGTCTCGGTGAGGAATTCCTCGGTATCCAGGCCGGTCTCGGGCTCGCGCGGCACGTAGTCGTATTCCTGGACGAGCGCGATATCGAGGTCGTGCGCGCGCAGCGCGGCCGGCGCGTTCGCCGGATCCAGTTCGGTGACGAATAGTTCCAGCCGGGGATGGTCGCGGCTGAGGCCGACCAGGGCCGGGGACAGGATGGCGTGTACGGCGGTGGGGAAGGCGCCGATGCGCAGCGTGCCGATGAGCTCGGTCCTGGCGGTGGCGAGTTCGGCCGTGGCCTGCTCGAGCACCGCCAGAATCGTATCGGCGTGCTCGATGAGCCGGGCGGCGGCCGGGGTGAGAATGACGCTGCGGCCGGTGCGCTCGAGCAGCGGCACCCCGGCCTCGCGCTCGAGTGCGGCCAGCTGCTGCGATACGGCCGACGGGGTATAGGACAGGGCGTTGGCGACCGCCGCGATGGTCCCGCGGCGGGCGAGTTCGCGCAGTAGTCGTAGTCGTCGCACATCGAGCATCAGCTCAGCTTATGCTCGCCACAAGAAACATGAAATAGACGTAACGCATGCGGGGTCGCACGCTAGGACCATGACACTCCAGGGCCTTTACGTTCCGCTGATCACCCCCTTCACCGCCGCGGGCCAGCTCGCCGCCGACGAGCTGGAGGGTCTGGCCTATCGGGCCCTGGACGCGGGTGCGGCCGGGATCGTCGCCCTGGGGACCACGGGGGAGCCCGCGACGCTGACGAGCGAGGAACGCCGCCGGGTGCTGGATATCTGCGCGGGGGTCTGCGGGGTGCGCGGGGCGACGCTGATCGCCGGGGCGGGCTCGAACTCGACCGTCGATTCGGTGCGGGCGCTGCTCACCCTCGGTGCCACTGTGGCTGCCGCGCTGGTGGTCGTTCCCTATTACACCCGCCCGTCCCAGGACGGTGTGGTCGAGCACTTCCGCCGATTAGCTGCGGCGTCGCCGGTTCCCGTGATCGTCTACAACGTGCCGCATCGCACGGGACTGCCCCTGAGCGCCGAGACGCTGTGCCGGCTGGCGGCGTTGCCGAATGTTGCCGGATTCAAACATGCGGTGGGTGGCATCGACGAGGCCACGATCGCCTTTCTGAGCAGGGTTCCGGCCGGGACGGCGGTGCTGTCCGGTGATGATCTGTATGCCGCGCCGTTGCTCGCCCTCGGTGCCGCCGGTGCGATTTTGTCCTGCGCGAATGTGGCGCCCGCGGCCTACGCCGAACTGATCGCGGCCTGGCACCACGGCTCGATCGCCCGCGCCCGCGAGCTGGGTAACCGTCTTGCACCCCTGGCCGCGGCCCTGTTCGCGGAGCCGAATCCCGTGGTGATCAAGGCTGTGCTGGCCGCAGCGGGCCTGATTTCGAATGCAACAGTGCGCCTGCCGCTGCTACCGGCGAGCGACGCCGCAACAACGGACGCGCTGGCGGCATGGGACGGGGTCCCCGCAGTCCAGCACTGAACTCGGCGATCTGCCGTTGACGCGGGGGAGGCGATTCAGTCGTCGGCCCCGGGATCGCCGTCGCGATGCTGGCGCGAGATGCGCCAAAGAAATTCTGGATCGTCGTCGGGGCCCTTGACGGGTTTACGGTGCGAAACAGCATGTCCTGCGCCGATACGGTGCGGTCGCTGCGGTCCGAACGCCTTCCAGCACAGCATTGCAACGGCCACCACCGCGATCAGTGCCAACAGGTACGTCACGTCGATCACCTCCTGCCATCGAGGGTAATCCGTGTACGTACCTGCGGCACCGTCTACGTGGAAATGGGGATTACACCCGAGTCGCCTCGGTGGTCAGCGACCGCAGCAGCTGCATCACCTCGGTCTCACGGAAACGACGGTGGCCGCCCGGGGTGCGCAGCGAGCCCAGTCGCCCGGCATGTGCCCACCGGGTGACGGTTTTCGGATCTACGTGGAACAAAGCCGCTACTTGGCCTGGGGTCAGGAGGCTCTCCTGGCCGTTGACGGAACCAAACGTGCGGCTCGCCGCGGTGATCGCAGTCATTCGCAAACCTTTCCGTAATCGACAGTTCCCTCATCAGATAGCGACATCGTTGCACCGCACCCCCCACGTACTCGAATGATCTAACGTTGGTAAAGGGGAAGTAATAGACAAATCGGATAAGCGTACGGCTTGCTGACGTGGCCTTCAGCACCTTCTGGCGAACGCACAGCGACCTTCGCAAGCTGCGATCAACGGCCGGTCGAGCCCGTCGTCGGGCGTCGCTTAGGCTGGTAGGCGTGAGTGAGGCATCCCGACCGGACGACGTTCCCGCCGCCGGGGCCACCGGCTCGGCGGGCCGGCGGCTGGCGCGCAACCTGGCCCTGTACACCGTTGCCCGGCTGGCGCTGGTCGCCGTCATTGCCGTGGTCATCGTGGTGGTTGCGCGTTTGCTGAAGGTGGATATCCCGGGCGTTGTTGCGGTGTTGTTCGCGCTGATCGTCGCGATGCCGCTGTCGCTGCTGCTGTTCAAGCGGATGCGGTCCCGGGTGAATCAGGACATCGCCGCCGTGGACGAGAAGCGCCGCACCGATAAGGCGCAGCTGCGCTCTCGCATGCGCGGAGAGTAAACCTCCTCCGCCCGTCTGTAATCGCTTTTCGCTGGTGGTGAACCTGCCGATCCGTGATGTCAATTTTTGTTGACGACCGGTCGATGTCAACGTAAATTGACGTACATGAGTGAAGCAACAACTCTGGCGGCCGCCGCCGGCAGTCCCGACCCCACGGTCGGCCTGCGCGCGGTGCTGGCACTGCGGCGGTTGGCTGAGCGACTCGAGGCGATCCAGGTGACCAATGCCCGCACGCAGGGCTGGTCCTGGCAGGCGATCGCCGACGCGCTCGAGGTCAGCCGGCAGGCGGTCCATCAGAAGTACAACCGGAGAGGCGGGATCCGCTGATGTTCGAGAGATTTTCCAAGGCGGCGCGGTATGCGATCGTGGTCGCGCAGGAGGAAGCGCGCGAATTACTTTCGCCGCAGATCGATGTCGAGCATGTCCTGCTCGGCATCGCCGCGAGCCCGGATGAGGGCGTGCGGAAGGTACTGGAAGACAATGGAATTACCGCCGCGAGCATCCGGGAATCGCTGTCGGACAGGCAACCTGATGAACCGCTCGGCGAGGAGGATGCCGCCGCACTGCGATCCATCGGCATCGATCTGGATGCCGTCCGGGAAAGCATGGCCGCCACCTTCGGCGCCGACGCCCTCGATCGGGCCGTGACGCCGGAAAAGCAGCGCGGGCGGTTCGGATTCGGCGGCGGCATGAGTTTCGGACACATCCCGTTCACCAACGATGCGAAGAAGACCCTGGAATTGTCGCTGCGCGAGGCGCTTTCGCGCAGCGACAATCACATCGAGGCGGCGCATGTACTGCTCGGCGTGCTGCGCGGCGCGAATGTGCCGACCCGGAACCTGCTCGGCGGCGACGAGGGCATCGAGGTGCTGCGCCGGGCGTTGCACGATCTGCTGGACCGGGCTGCCTGAATCGGGTGCCATGGCGTCATGCCGGTTAGCATGGCGCCATGGCCCTCTTGCTTCGCCTGATCATCAACGCCGTCGCGATCTGGCTCGCGTCCCACTTCGTGCACAACATCGAGCTGATCAGCCCGGCCGACAACGGCACCACCGGCAAGGTCATCGTGGTGCTGATCGTCGCGGTCATCTTCGGCCTGGTGAACGCCCTGATCAAGCCGCTGGTCAAGCTGCTGTCGCTGCCGCTGGTGGTCCTGTCCCTCGGCCTGTTCCTGCTGGTCATCAACGCCCTGATGCTGTGGCTGACCGCGACGATCACCGAGACCACCGCCTACGGGCTGCGCATCCACGGCTTCGTCGCGGCGGTGCTCGGCGCGATCATCATCACGGTGGTGAACTGGATCCTGGGCATCTTCGTGCCCGAGGGCGGCCGCAAGTAGGGCTAGAACAGCGCGAGTGCGATCCCGGTAAGCAGCGACCACAGCAGCATCGCCAGGCCCGTATCGCGCAGCGACGGAATCAATCCGGGCCCCTGCTGCCCACCGCGTACGGGTGTGTTCGAGCGCACCGCGAGCGGTATGGCCAGCAGGGCGACCAGCACCCAGGGCGTGCGGACCGCCAGCGCCAGCGAGGCCACGAACGGCACCACCATCAGCACTAGATGCAGTGTGCGGGTACGGGTGTCGCCAAGGCGCACGGCCAGCGTGGTCTTGCCGGTCTCCGAATCGGTGGGGATATCGCGCAGATTGTTGGTGACCAGCACCGCGCTGGAGAAGGTGCCGACCGCCACCGCGCCCGCGAGACCGGCCCAGTCGATCTGTTTCGCCTGGACGAATTCGGTGCCGAGCACCGCGATGAGCCCGAAGAACACGAAGACCGCGATCTCGCCGAATCCGCTGTAGCCGTAGGGTTTGCGGCCGCCGGTGTAGAACCAGGCCCCGGCCAGGCACACCACGCCGACCACCAGCAGCCACCATGCGGTCGTTACCGCCAGCACCAGGCCGAAGACGGCCCCGAGGCTCAGGCTGGCGATCGCCGCGGCGCGGACCGCGGCCGGCGAGGCCACCCCGGAGCCGACCAGTCGCAGCGGTCCGACCCGGTCGTCATCGGTGCCGCGGATGCCGTCGGAGTAGTCGTTGGCGTAGTTCACCCCGATGATCAGCGCCAGCGAGACCAGCAGCGACAGCAGTGCTTTCCACCACACCGCGGCGCCGAGGGAGGCGGCCGCGCCGGTGCCGACGAGAATCGGGGCGATCGCATTGGGGAGGGTGCGGGGACGCGCGCCCTCGAGCCACTGTGCAGCACTAGCCATGATCGGAAGCCTACCCACTCAGGGGCTCCGCCCCCGAGACCCTGCGCGGATGTTATCGGTAGCTTTATTTCGATATATCGGAGTATGCTGCTGATGGCTGCGGCGTGGAGTAATGAGGGGTGGTCCCGGCGTCGCGTGCCCGATAATCAATGGACCGCTCACATACGATTGCAAACGGCATGATTCCTGATCGCAGCGGTTCCGTGGGGGCCGGGATGACGAACAACCGGTCAGCTCCGGACCGGGGCTCCGTGCTGCCCACCGGTATCGCACCGCCGCCGGGAGCCGCGGCACCGCCGACATTATTCATGGCCGTAGTGTCCGTCTCCCTGCTAGGCGAGATCGCGCTGAGTCGCGACGGCGCCAGCCTGGCCGCGGTGCCCGGCGCGCGGGCCCGCCTGCTGATCGCGGCCCTGGCCACCCATCCCGGCCGCAGCCGCAGCGCGCAGGCGCTCATCGAGGACGTCTGGGGCGAACAGCCGCCGCGCGCTCCGATGAATGCCCTGCACACCCAGCTCTCGCGGCTGCGCTCGGCGCTGCCGGACGGTGCCCTCGAGGCAGGTTCGGCCGGTTATCGACTGATCCTGGGCGAGGAGCAGGTCGACCTGACCCTGGCCCGGCGCCTCGAACGTCGGGCCCGGGAGTCGCATGCCGCCGGCGACGACGGGGGCGCGCTGGGGCTGGTCGCCCGGGCGCGGGCGCTGTGGCGGGGCGAGCCCGGCGCCGATCTGCCGCCCGGCCCGGTCGCCGACGAGCTGGCCGAGCTGGCCGCGACCCGCTGGGCCGTACTGGACGAATTGGAGCTGGCCGCCCGCGAGGCGTCCGGCGATCTGGACGGCGCGGTGCGGATGGCGCGCCGGATCGCGGCGGCGCGCCCGCTCGACGAGCCCGCGCAGGGCGTGCTGATGCGGCTGCTGGCGGCCGCCGGGCGCGGCAACGAGGCCCTGGAGACCTTCGCCGCCGTGCGGGGGCGGCTGGCGGACGAGCTCGGCGCCGACCCTGGCCCGGCCCTGGTCGAGCTGAATGCCGCGATCCTGCGCGGTGAGCCGATGACCGTTACGCGCGCTCCGACGCCCGCGGCTCCCGCATCTCCGCAGCTCGAGTCGGCCGGTGCGCCCGCGGCCATCGGCCTGCGGGCCGCACCCAATCCGCTGCTGGGCCGCGACGCGGATCTGGGTGCGCTGCAGGATCTGGTGGCCGAATCGCGGGCGACGACCGTGCTGGGTCCCGGCGGCACCGGAAAGACCCGAGTGGCAAACGAACTGGGTCTTCGTATGGCACACCGGATGCCGGTGACGCTGATCGAGCTGGCCTCGGTTCGCGCCGCCCCGCAGGACGCCCGCGCCGAGGTGGAGGCCGCCATCAGCGCGGCCCTCGGTGTCGCGGAGGTGGTTCGCGACGCCGCCAGCCTGCGCACGCGCAAGATCGACGCGCGCCAGCGCCTGCGCGATGCCGTGGCGGCCCGCCCCATGCTGCTGATTCTGGACAACTGCGAACATCTCATCGACGCCGCCGCCGAGGTGGTCGCCGATCTGGTCGGGGCCTGCGATCGGCTGACCGTGCTCACCACCAGCCGCGCGCCCCTCGAGATCACGGCGGAGACCGTATATCCCCTGTCGCCGTTGGCGATCGACGCGCACGGCTCGCCCGCCACCGAGCTGTTCGCCGCGCGGGCCCGCGCGGTGCGGCCGTCGGTGCGCCTGGATCCGGCGGTGGTGGCCCGGCTGTGCCGCACCCTGGACGGGCTGCCGCTGGCGATCGAGCTGGCCGCGGCCCGGGTGCGCACGATGAGCGTGGAGGAGATCGACACGCGCCTGGAACATCGATTCACGCTGCTGCGCAGCGGAGATCGCACCTCGCCGCAGCGGCACCGCACGCTGCACGCGGTGATCGAGTGGAGCTGGAATCTGCTGGACGAACCGCAGCGCATCGCGCTGCGGCGGCTCTGCCGGTTTCCGGCCGGATTCACCCTCGGCGCGGCCGAGATCGTCGCCGCGGGCGGCGAGGTCGCGGATGTGCCCGCGGCGCTGGACGGGTTGGTGAGCCAGTCGTTGCTCTCGGTGCTCGAGGACGATTCCGGCGGTACTCGCTACCGAATGCTGGAGACCGTGCGGGAATTCGGCGAGGAGCAGCTGCGGGCGGCCGGCGAGGCGGAACTGGTGATGGACCGGATGTCCCGGTGGGCCAGGGATTTCGCCGTCGAGGTGTATCGCAGGTACCTCGTCGCCGAACAGGTGCCGACGGTGTGGGCGGCGGGCGCTGAACTCGACAATCTGCTCGCGGTGCTGCGTTATGCCTGCGACCGATCCGACGCCGAGACGGTCTATACGGTCTTTCCGATTCCGGGCATGCTGTGGGTGATTCGCGGGGCACACGGGGAATTGATGGCCTGGTCGCCAAGGGTTTTCGCGCTCCCGCCGCCCGGGCCCCGGGCCGGGGAACTCCTCGACGATCTGCAGGCGGGCACGCACGTGCTGCTGGGCGTCCACATGATGTTCGCCACCGCAACCCTGCGCCAGATCGCCCGGCTGCGGATACGGATGCGCCGACTGGCCCGCACGTCGGCAACGCTGGCGCCGTTGTCGCGCTGGCTCTGCGAGTTGGCTTGCGTGCGGCCCACCGCGATACGAGGGGGGCGAAAACTCGTCGAGGGCATTCGTTCCGCGGATCGCGGCACTCGGTGGGCCGCCCTGATACTGCGGGCCAATGCCCGGGAGAACGCGGGCGACCTGCGCGGATCGATGCGAGATTCACAGCGCGCCATGCGCGATCGCGATCCCGACGATGTCTGGGGTACGGCGACGGTGTTCCAGCATCTGGCCCAGCTGACAGCGCAGACCGCGCAATACAGACAATCTGCCGCCCATTATCGCCGCGCGGTCGATGCGCTGCAGCAGCTGCGGTCGTTCGACGAGGTCGCGGAAATAGCCAGCTACATGGCCGTCTCGCTGGTCGGAGCGGGAGATCTGGAGCAGGCCCGGTGGGAGCTGGAGATGGCGGCCGGATTCGTCGACGGTGATGCCGGTCCCGACGATCCGGTGTTGCGGCCGAATCATCGGCGCGCGGCCGTGCAGCTCGGCTGGTCCGAACTCGCCCTCGCCGAGGGCGATGTCGAGGCCGGGCTGCGGCGGTGGCGCGGGGCGCTGGAACTGCTGGCCTGGCCGTCGCAGCCGATGGCGGCGGGCCCCGGCACGGCAATGACCGGTGCCGGAGCACTGGGCGCGCATGTGCTGTACGACAGGCTCGATGCCGTGCCGACGCTGCCGCAGGAGCTGATCGATCTCACTCGAGACCAGCTCGGCCAGTACATCGATCTGCCGCAGATCGGCGCGGTCGCGGTGGCGATCGCCTCGTATCTGCTTGCCACCGGCCGTTTTCCGGATGTCGCGCGGGAGCTGCTCGTGCTCGCGCCCAAGGTCGCGGCGCGGCAGGATAATCCGTCGATGCGGATCGACCGGCACCTGGCCAAGCATGCCGCGGCGCTCACCGAGGAGGCGATGGCCGAGCCCCGGAGCCGGGCCGCCGGTATGGGACGGCGCAGCGCGGCAACGCGAATCATGGCGCTGCTCGGGGAGATTTCAGAGCGGGTCCAGTAGGCGGTTCCGGCCGAGAGCAAGCCGGAATGACGGACTGTAAGCATGCTGGAGCGACGGATGGCGGCCCGCCGGACCAGGTGTCCGGCGGGCCGCGCTGTGGTACTGGGTGTCACGCCCGGCGCATGTAGGCCCGGATGGCCAGCGGGGCGAAGATCACGATCACGACGACCGAGCCGATCAGGCACCAGGCCAGGTTGCCCGAGTAGACGTTGCCGTTCATCAGCTCACGGGACGAATTGACCATGTAGTACACGGGATTCGCCTTGTTGAGCCCCTGCATCCAGCCCGGCATGGTGCGCACCTGGACAAAGGCCCCGGACAGGAAGGTCAGCGGGAACATGATCATCATCGAGATGCCCTGCACCGACGAGGCGCTCTTGCCGGTGACGCCGACCAGCGCCCAGATCCAGCTGACCGCGAACGAGCAGAACACGATCACCAGCCCGGCGACCACGACGCCGACCACGCCGCCGTGCGGCCGGTAGCCCAGGATCAGGCCCATCACGATGGTCAGGGTGGTGGCGATGCCGTAGCGCACCATATCGGCGATCAGTGCGCCCGACAGCGCCGAAATGCGGGCGATGGGAAGGGATTTGAAGCGGTCGAAGACGCCCTTGTCCATATCCTCGCGCAATTGCGTGCCGGTCACGACCGAGCACATCACCACGGTCTGCACCATGATGCCGGGGATGAGGATCGGCAGGTAGGCGTGCACGTTGCCGGCGATCGCGCCGCCGAAGATGTAAGTGAACAGCGCCGTGAACAGGATCGGCTGGAGGGTGACGTCGAACAGCTGCTCTGGATTGTGCTTGATCTTCAGGATGCCGCGGTAGGCCATGGTGAGCGAATTCGCCACGGTCTGACGGAAACTGATGTGATTGCTGACTTGCGGAATTGCGGCGCGTGTCGCGGGCCGCCCGCTGGTAACGGGGGCGGAGATGGTAGTTGTCATGCTGCGCTCACTTCGGTGTCGGTGGAGGTGTCTTCTGCGCCGTGTCCGGTGAGTGCGAAGAACACCTCGTCCAGGCTGGGCTTGCTGACGGTGATTTCCTCGACCCGAATATCGTTGTCGCGCAACCGGATCAACAGGTCGGCGGTGATGCTCGGGTCGTCGAGTGGCGCGGTGATCCGGCCCACCTCGGGGACGGTGGTGGCCTCGACGAGCTTTCCGGCTGCGCGGGAAAGGAATTCGCCGATCAGGGTGCGGGCCTGCTCGAGGTCGCCGGTGTCGGCCACCGTGAGTTGCAGCGCGGACACGCCGACCGAGGCCTTCAGCTCGTCCGAGGTGCCGTCGGCGATCACCTTGCCGCGGTCGATCACCGCGATCCGGTCGGCCAGTTGGTCGGCCTCGTCCAGGTACTGCGTGGTGAGCAGGACGGTCGCGCCCTCGCGGACCAGCCGGCGGATGGTCTCCCACATCTGGGCGCGGGTGCGCGGATCGAGGCCGGTGGTGGGCTCGTCGAGGAACAGCAGCGGCGGCGTGGCGATCAGGCTGGCGGCCAGGTCGAGCCGGCGCCGCATGCCGCCGGAGAAGTTCTCGAGGGGCTTGTTCGCGGCCTCGGTCAGCCCGAACTCCTCGAGGAGTTCGGTCGACCGGCGCCGGGAATCGGCACGGCTCAGGCCCAGCAGCCGCGAGAAGATGATCAGGTTCTCGGTGGCGCTCAGCTTTTCGTCCACCGAGGCGTACTGCCCGGTGACCCCGATCAGGGACCGCACCGCGGTCGGCTCGGAGCGTACGTCGTGGCCGAAGATCCGGGCGCTGCCGCCGTCCGGGCGCAGCAAGGTGGCGAGCATGCGGATGGTGGTGGTCTTGCCGGCTCCGTTGGGGCCCAGCACGCCGTAGACCGCGCCCTGCGGCACCGCCAGGCTCACGCCGTCGACGGCCCGCTGTTCCCCGAAGACCTTGACCAGCCCGTCCGCCTCGATGGCGAGGGCATCAGCGGGTGTGTAAGAAGTCATGCCGTAACTGTGCGGCCCGGGTCTTGCACGCCCCTTGCGCCCGAATTGCGCCCCCATGCAAGTGCGTCTTCTCGTCATTCCGGCGTGTTTGTGGCCGGAATCTCCAGCGTCACGGCGTGGATCCCGGCCAAGAGCATGCCGGGATGACGGGAGGGGTACGTCAGGGGGTTGCGGTGAGGAAGTATTCGCGCAGGGCGGCGCGGTTGGGCTTGCCGGGGCCGCGCAGCGGGATCTCCTCGACGAGGGCCAGTTCGCGGGGCGCGGCGGTCGAGTCGAGTTCGGCGGTGACGTAGGCGCGCAGCTCGTCCAGGGTCGGCACCGTGCCGGGGGCCGGGACCACCGCCGCCACGACGCGCTGGCCGAGCCGGTCGTCGGGCAGGCCGAGGACGACGCATTCCTGCACCGCCGGATGCTCGGCCAGCACGGCCTCCACGACCTGCGGGATCACCAGCAGTCCGCCGGTCGTGATGGCCTCGTCCAGGCGGCCGCTGATGCGAAGTACGCCGACCCCGCCTTCTCCCTCGACGAACAACCCGGCGTCGTCGGTTCGGAACCAGCCGGGCTCGGCGAAGGCCGGATGATCCGGCTGACCGCGATACCCCTTGGCGAGCATGGCGCCGCCCAGCAGCACCCGGCCCTCCTCGATGCGGACCGTCGTCCCGGTCAGCGGCACCCCGTCGTAGACGCAGCCGCCGCAGGTCTCGCTCATGCCGTAGGTACGGACCAGGGGAATCCCGGCGGCGCGGGCGCGCTCGAGTACCGGCGCGGGGGTGGCGGCGCCGCCGACCAGGACCGCGTCCAGCGAGGCCAGGGCCTCGACGCAGGCCGGATCGTCCAGGGATTTGATCAGCTGTGTCGGTACCAGCGAGGTATAGCGGCGCGGCCCGGTCATCCCGGCGATCGCACTGACCAGCCCGCCGGTCAGGAAGCCGTCCGAGACGTCGAGCACCGCCGGTTCGGTACCGGCCAGGATGCTGCGCATCAGCACCTGCAGTCCGGCGATGTGATAGGTCGGCAGGGCCAGCAGCCACTGCCCCGGGCCGCCCAGACGCTCGTGGGTCGCGTCGCCGCTGGCGCGCAGCGCGGGCGCGCTGAGCATGGCGCCCTTGGGGATGCCGGTGGTGCCGGAGGTGGTGACCACCAAGGCGATATCGTCGTCGATCGGTTCGCCGGGCTGCAGGGCGCTGGAGAGGCGGTGCGATTCCCGGCGGTCGCCGCTCGGTACCGGCAGCCAGGCCGGGCCGCTGCCCTCCAGGGCGCCGCGTAGGTGCGGCAGAACTTCGCCTACCGAGGCGCCGGTGGGCATGGGGAGGGTGCGCAGGGTGCTCATACCTCCGCCTCGCTGGCGCTCGGCTCCGGCATGACCACCGTGGTGGCTGTGTCTATTGGTGGCGCCTCCGCCTCGCTGGCGCTCGGCTCCGGCACGACCACCGTGGTGGCTGTGTCTGTTGTTGGCGATCGTGTCATGTCCGGTCCGATGACCCGCGAACGGGTCCCGCGCCTCCTTCGGTTAACTCGGGGGTCGAGGGTCAGTCGGACGTCGGTGTCGCCAGTGGCCAGCCACCGGCCGCGAGCCGGGAGGTCACTCGAGCGATATCGTCCTCGCCCGGCAGCTCTTTGGCAACTCGGCTGATCGCGTCCTCGATCTCGTGGCGGGCGATCTCGTCATCGCCCGCGCGTGCGCGCACCAGCTCCTCGACGACGATATGCACCTCGTAGTCGGTGAGCCGGCGGTGCAGCACGGCGAGCAGCGCGACGTAGTCCGACTGCGGGATGCCCTGTGGATATCCGGCCCGAAGCCAGCCGAGCACCTTCTGCAGCACCGACTGGGACGCCGCGGAACGCTCGGGGCGCTGGGTCGGCGGCTGCTGGGCCGCCGGTGGTTGCCGGGGCGATGGAGGTTGCGTCACGGGTCGTCCTTTCGGCGCTATCAGTACAGGTGGATGCCGAGCCGGGAGGCGAGAAAATCTTTGGCAACGAACAACACTCCGGCGATGACGATGGCCAGCACGACGGCGTAGCACAGCGCGGCCACCGCGATCGCGGTGCGGCGTTGAGACAGCGATCCTGCCGGACCGGCCGCGGCGCGCCCGAGGGATTGGAAGCGGACGCCGAGCGCGAAGATCATCGGCAGCCCCGCGCCGAAGATCAGCGCGGCAAGGGTGACCCGCCACAACTGCTGCAGATCCGCCGCGACTGTATGCATCAGGCCCTCCCTGCGGATTCCGAATTGCGCACCGGTGAGCCGTTGGTTTTCCCGGCCGCGGGCGGGGATATCGCCGGGGTGCTCGGCCCCGTGCCACTGGGTGAGCTCGCGCCGCCGGTCGAATCCGCGGCGTTGGGGCCGGTCGAGCTCGTCACGGTCGTGGGGCCGGCGGGACCGGTCGAATGGCGCGAGTCTTTCCATTCGTCGTTGACATTGCTCGCGTGCACCGGAGTGCGGCGCGAGCGCAGATACATGTATTCCGACAGCGCGACCAGCAGCGCGAACACCACGAGCACGCCCGCCAGCCCGCCGATCGCATGCGCCAGCGCCCAGCAGATCGCGCCGGCGATACCGGCCAGCGGCAGGGTGACCATCCAGGCCACGGCCATTCGTCCCAGCACGCCCCAGCGCACCTCGGCGCCGGGCCTGCCCAGTCCGGTGCCCAGGATCGCACCGGTCACCGTCTGCGTGGTCGAGAGCGGCAGGCCGAAGTGTGCGGAGGTGAGGATGATTGCCGCGCTGGTGGATTCGGCGGCCAGGCCCTGTGGCGGGGTGATGTCGACCAGACCCTTGCCCAGGGTGCGGATGATGCGCCAGCCGCCCAGCGAGGTGCCCGCCGCGATCGCCACCGCACAGGCCACGATCACCCACAGCGGCAGCGAATCGCCGGGCTTGGCGGAGCCGTAGGCGATCAGTGCGAGAAAGATGATGCCCATCGTCTTCTGCGCGTCGTTGGTGCCGTGTGCCAGCGATACCAGCGACGCCGAGCCGATCTGTCCCCACCGGAATCCGCGGTTGACTACGCCCGGCTCGCTGCCGCGGGTGATGCGGTAGACCAGCCAGGTGGCGATAGCGGCGACCAGCGCGGCCACCACCGGCGCCAGCAGGGCCGGTACCACGATCTTGGTCAGTACACCCTGCTTACCCGCGGTCCAGATCACCCCGTGCCAGCCCAGGGCCGCGATGGTGGCGCCGATGAGCCCGCCGAACAGCGCATGGGACGAACTCGACGGCAAGCCGAGCAGCCAGGTCAGCATGTTCCACAGGATGCCGCCGACCAGTCCGGAGAAGACGATGGCCAGTAGTTCGCTGCCGCCCACCTGATCCAGCCGCACGATGCCCTCGGCCACGGTGGCGGCGACTTCCACGCTCAGGAAGGCGCCGAGCAGGTTCAGGCTGCCCGAGAGCAGGACGGCGGTGCGCGGCCCGAGCGCTCCGGTGGCGATGGAGGTTGCCATCGCGTTCGCGGTGTCGTGGAAACCGTTGGTGAAATCGAAAACCAGGGCGGTGACGATGACGATGAGCAGAACGGCGAGTTCGGCGGTCACCTCACCAGTGTGCGTTACGGATCCGTAAAACCGACCATCAGGTCGCCGCTTGGCTCGAGTGGGTCGCGTGGTAGGCGGCTAGGCCGCGCATTCACGGCCGCGGGCGGGTGTCCCGCCGAATCGGATGGTCCGCGGGCACCTGCACCAGCACGATCGGCACCCCGTCCGGATCGCGCAGCCACATCTCGATGAGTCCCCACGGCTCCCGCATCGGCGCCCGGTCGATCGGGATACCCCGCAGCGCCAGCTCGGCCGCGGCATCGGCGGCATCGCGCACCTGCAGCCACAGCGCACCGGCGAATCCGGTGGGCGCGCCGTCGGAGCGTGCGTGCCCGGCGACCTCGATCAGCGCCTGCCCGGCGAAGAACACCGTCCCGCCGGGATACTCCCGCGCGATGGCCAGCCCCAGCCCGTCCCGATAGAACGCCAGCGTTCGCTCGTAGTCGGCGGGGCGCAGCAATGTCCGCCCATTGAGGATCTCCACCCGCTCGAGCCTAGCGCGGCCCGTGATCGGTCATTCCGGCGTGCTTCTGGTCGGCCGGACTGACTGTGCCCCTCGGGTTACCTACTCGTGAGTTTGGTTTGACGCCGTAAGAATGCGCGTTAGCGTGCATGTATGAGTGAGCACGCGGAACCGGTCATCGATCGGAGTGCGGTCGACGACGATCGCTACGACATGCACGGCGGATTTCCCAAGGCCGGGGACGCCGCGCCGGGGCCGAGCTTTGCGCCGTTCGTCGAGGCCATGCGCACCCTGCAGGATCTGACGGTGTCGGTGGACTGCCCGGACGAGGTGTTCGGGCAGGCGCTGGCGCAGGCGCAGCAACTGATCGATCTGCTCGAGCCCCATCGGGCGCCGGAGATGCAGGGTCCCGCCGGGCGCGTGCCCATGCTGCCCGGGCGCGGCAGCCTGCTCATGCCGCCGTGGCGGACCGTCACGGCCGGGCCGACCGGAGTGACGATGCGGGGCGAATTCCGCCGCTACCACCTCGGCGGCAACGGGGCCGTGCACGGTGGGGTACTGCCGCTGCTGTTCGACGATCTTTTCGGCTCGCTGGTGCACTACGCCGGACGGCCGATCAGCCGCACCGCGTTCCTGCACGTCAACTACCGGCAGATCACTCCGCTGCGCACTCCGCTCGTGGTAGACGGCACCATCGACCGCGTCGAGGGACGCAAAACTTTCGTAAGTGCAAGGCTGCGCGACGAATCCGAAACATTGCTCGCCGAATGTGAAGGGCTCATGGTGCAGTTGCTGCCTTGGCAGCCCTAGTTTCTGCAGCGAGATGTGCCGGTATCGTCCAGTGCGTATAGTTGCGTCCGCTCGCTCATCGAAAATCTATCCGGAGGAACCTGAAAGTGGTTGCAGCACTGTCTAAATCCCTGCTCGACGACGCCAAGCGGCAGGCCTTCCTGGCCGATGCCCACAAGGTTCTGGACGCTGAGGTGTCGGATAAGGGTGGTGCATCGGGGCTCGCCGTGAAGGCTGGGTACGCCGCGGTGAAGAAGGTCAGCCCGACCATCGTCGCCGATGCGCTGTCCTCGTTCGTGCCCAAATTCGTCGAGAAGCTAGAGCCCTACTGGACCGAGTTCCAGGGCTCGGGCGGGGATCGGTTCGCCGATGTTCTGACCGCCAAGCAGGACGAGGTTGCCGAGGCGCTGCTGTCGGTCACCGACGGCCGGGCCCAGAGCTCGTCGCGCCCGGCCCTGCAGAAGGTCTACTCCTCGCTGCGCTCCTCGGCTAAAAAGAATGTCGTCGAGGCCCTTCCGCGGGTCGCCGACCTGGTCCAGCGTCACGCGGGGTAGGCGGTTCGTCGTTCAGCGGCCGAGCGAGGGTCGGCCGCTGAACACATTTCAGCCCTGCGCCTTGCCGACTCGCCAGTAACCGGTGAAAGTCACCTCGCCCTTGGCGATTCCGCGCTCGGTGACCAGATGGCGGCGCAGGCCGGCGGCGAGTTTCTGTTCGCCCGCGACGAAGGCGTAGACGTTCGTCGCGGGAATCTCGGCCGCGCGCACCGCATCCAGTGCCGGCTGGCCGATCTCGCAGTCCGGGTCCGTGCGCGCGAGCCAGTGCACCCGCACCCCCTCGGGCTCTCCCAATCCGTGCGCATCGTCCGGATGGGCGATCTCGATGAACGCCGCGCCGCGCAGATCGCGTGGCGCCGAACGCAGGACGCCCGCGACCGCCGGCAGCGCGCTCTCGTCCGCGACCAGCAGCGACCACGGGCTGTGCTGCGGCGCTTGATACATGATCCCCTCGTCCAGGAGCCCGACCGCCGTGCCCGGCGTGGTCTGCGCGGCCCACCCGCACGCGGGGGTGTGCTCGCCGTGCATCGCGAAATCGATGTCCAGTTCTGCGGTGTCGCCGAATTCGCCCCGTCCGGCGGGCCGGAAATCGCGGACGGTGTAGTTGCGCACCACCGGCCGCTGCTCCTTGTTCATCATCAAATATTGCGCATACCACAGGTTATTGGCCGCCGAGGGCAGTCGTAATCCGTTGGGGCCCGGCAGGAACAACCGGAACCACTGATCGAAGCCCATCGGGGTGAACTCGGCCAACCCGGCGCCGCCGAGCGTGACGCGGACGAAATTCGGGCTGATCCGCTTGGAGGCCAGCACCTCGGCGGTGCGGATCTGGCGTTCGGCGGGCTTGACATGTTTGGTGCGCTTGGCCATGAATATTAGGTTAGCAAACCCTAAGTATTTCCGAGGTGTGAGCGGGCTGACGCCCCGCGACGGACCGCTGTCTGACAGTGTGGGGGTGTGAATCCTTCGACTGCACAGGCGCACGTCGTCGTCGACGAGCTGGCGCGCGGGGGCGTGCAGGATGTCGTCCTGTGCCCCGGATCGCGCAATGCGCCCCTGGCGTTCGCCCTGCAGGCCGCCGATGCCGCGGGCAGTCTGCGGCTGCATATGCGCATCGACGAGCGCGCCGCCGGATTCCTCGCGATCGGGCTGGCCATCGCGAGCGGCCGCCCGGTCCCCGTGGTGATGACCTCCGGCACCGCGGTCGCCAACCTGGGGCCGGCCGTGCTGGAGGCCAACTATGCGCGCCAGCCGCTGATTGTGCTCAGCGCCAACCGGCCCTACGAGATGCTGGGCAGCGGCGCCAATCAGACCGTCGAGCAGTTCGGCCTGTTCGGCAGCCAGGTCCGGCTCTCCAACAGCCTGGGCCTGGCCGAGAAGGAGGACGGGTACCGGCGGCAGAACAGCGTCTGGCGGGCGGCGATCTGCCGGGTGCTCGCCGCCGCGCGCGGCACCCGATCCGGCAATGCCGGCCCGGTGCAGCTCGATATTCCGCTGCGCGAACCGCTGGTGCCCGATCTGGCGCCGGGGGAGACCATCCCCGCCGGTCGTTCCGGTGGATTACCGTGGACCGCAACGCAATACGCGACGCTTGACGTGCCGCTCGACATCGATCTGACCCTCGATACCGTGGTCATCTCCGGTCACGGCGCCGGCCATCGGCCCGAGTTGGCGCAGCTGCCCACCGTGGCCGAACCGACCGCCCAGATGCACGGCCCGGCCCTGCATCCGCTGGCGCTGTCGCTGCTGCGGCCGCGCCAGGCCATCATCACCGGCCGTCCCACCCTGCACCGCCAGGTGTCGAGCGTGCTCGCCGATCCCGAGGTGACGGTGTATGCGCTGACCACCGGGCCGCGCTGGCCCGATGTCTCGGGCAACGTGGTCGGCACCGGCACCCGCGCGATCACCAGCGGCGCCCCCAGCCCCGAGTGGATTGCGCGCTGCCGCGCCCTGAACGCCAAGGCCGTCGGGGTGGTACGGGACGAGCTGGCGGGGCATCCCAAGCCCACCGGCCTGCATGTGGCCGCGGTGGTCATGGACGCCCTGGGCGAGGGCGATCAGCTGCTGCTGGGCGCGTCGAATCCGGTGCGGGACGCGGCGCTGGTCTCGCACCCGCGCCCCGGAGTCAGGGTGCTGTCCAATCGCGGTGTCGCCGGTATCGACGGCACGGTGTCGACCGCGGTCGGCGCCGCCCTGGGCCATCCGGGCCGCACGGTCGCGCTGATCGGCGATCTCACCTTCCTGCACGACGCGTCCGGACTGCTGATCGGTACGAGCGAGCCGCGGCCCGCGGATCTGACCATCGTGGTCGCCAACGACGACGGCGGCGGCATCTTCGAGCTGCTGGAACAGGGCGACCCGCAGTATGCGGGGGTCTTCGAGCGGGTGTTCGGCACGCCGCACGGCATGGACCTGGCCGCCATGTGCGCGGCGTATCGGGTGCCGCACCGGCAGGTCGATCCGGCCGAACTGGCCGTGGAACTGCGCGAGCACGCGCACGGCATGCGGGTGCTCGAGGTCGCCACCGAACGCTCCAGCCTGCGCGAGCTGCACGCCGCCTTGCGGACCGGAATCGGCGCGTAGTACTCACTCATTCGCCCGGCAAGGGCCCCTTGTCTGCCGGATATTCCACCAGCGCCAGCGTGCGCCCGGCCATGAAGCGCGCGGTACGCACGGCCGTCCCCGAACGCGTCACCTCGCTGACCTCGACCACGCCACGCGCGATCCGCACCTCGACCCGGCGCCCCGCCCGGGTCGCGGCCACCTCGTAGCTGCGCGAACCGCCGCCGGTATCGACGACGATCTCCACGCGATCACCCTTCATCCCATAATCATCCTCGCTACCAGCGCCTTTCGCTGCTAACGAGTGTGTTGCGGGTGCCGGGTGCAAGCACACCGATGAATTCCGGGGGGCAGTGTCGTCAGTACGGGCAAGGGCCCGGACCGTGCGGGCCGTCATGCAGAAGGGCGGGACCAACCATGACCGAACCGCAATTCGACCTGGAACGAGCGGCGGCGTCGCTAGAGGCGGTCGTCGGCGCTATCGGCGACGATCAGCTCGACGCCCGCACCCCGTGCGGGCAGACCCTGGTCCGCGATCAGCTCGCGCACGTGCTCGGCTTCAGCGAGGCGTTCCGCCGCGGCGCCACGAAGGAGGGGATCGGAACCTCGGCTCCGCCGTCCGCGGCCGCGCTGCCGGATGCCTGGCGCACCCTCATCCCGGCCCAGCTGAAGGCCCTCACCGCCGCCTGGCGCGACCCGGCGGCTTGGGCGGGCGACACCGAGGTCGGCGGGGTCACCGCGCCCGCGCCGGAGATGGCGCGCTTCGCACTCAACGAGGTGATCGTGCATGGCTGGGATCTGGCCCATGCCACCGGCCTGCCCTACGCCCCTGCCGAGACCGATCTCGCCGTCCTGCTCGACATGCTGAAAGACACTCCCGCCGAGGGGGTTCCGGGTCTGTTCGGCCCCAGGGTTCCCGTTGCCGACGACGCGCCCCCGCTGGATCGCGTCCTCGGCCTGACCGGCCGCAGCACCGCCGGGCTGCCCTGATACTCAGCTGCGGGTGAACAGCCCGGCACGGGCGGCGATGGTCGCGGCCTCAGCGGAAATGGCCGCGGCGCGGTCGTCGATCAGGTCGCCGCTGGCCAGCAGGCGGTAGTAGAGCGGGGCCGAGACCGCGGAAAGGACTGCGCGAGGATCGGTTTCGACAGGTAGCTCACCGCGGGCGACGGCGGCCTCGATGCAGGGCGCCCATTCGGTGAGACGAATGTCGTAGAAGTGGTTCAGGGCCGCCTGCGTGGCGGGGTCGCAGGTGGCCGCCGCGACAAGGGATTTGAACAGCGCGGCCTGTCGTGAGTCGCTCAGAGTTTCGGCGACGAGGCGGGCGTTGGCGAGCAGATCGCCGCGCAGCGAGCCGGTGTCGGCATGCGGCAGTGAGGTTTCGGCCATCTCGGTCAGCAGATCGGCGACCAGGCCGGCCGGGCTGCGCCAGCGGCGGTACACCGTGGTCTTGCCGACTTCCGCGCGCGCTGCTACCTCGGCCAGATCCAGCGCGGCGAAACCTCGTTCGGCCAGTAGGTCGCCCCCGGCCTGCAACACGGCCTCGCGGACGCGAGCGGTCCGGCCGCCCGGGCGGAGCGAGCCGGGAGGGTCTGTGTCGCGAGTCATAACGGATCTCCAGTTCCATTAGCCACTCAGGAAGTGTACGTTAGAGTCGTAAATGAAACTGTGGTTCCGTTAGGAGTGGTCATGGAGTATCGGCGGTTGGGTGCCTCGGGGCTGATGGTTCCGGCGTTGAGCTTCGGCGCGGGCACATTCGGCGGGCGCGGCGAGTTGTTCGGCGCGTGGGGCGATACCGATGCGCAGGCGGCCCGCAGGCTGGTGGACGTCGCCCTGGAGGCGGGGGTCACGATGTTCGATACCGCGGATGTGTACTCCGATGGTGCCTCGGAAGAGGTGCTGGGCGAGGCGATCAGGGGGCGGCGCGATCGGGTGCTGTTGTCCACCAAGGCTTCGCTGCCGACCGGGCCGGGACCGTCGGATGCCGGTTCGGGCCGTTCCCGGCTGATCGGCGCGGTGGAGGCCGCGCTGCGCCGACTCGATACCGAGTACATCGACCTGTTCCAGCTGCATGCCTTCGATGCCGGAACTCCCGTCCAGGAGGTGCTTTCTGCCCTGGACGATCTGGTGCGCGCGGGTAAGATCCGGTACGTCGGCGCCTCCAACTTTGCCGGTTGGCAGCTGATGAAATCCCTTGCGGCGGCGGATCGGTACGGTCTCCCACGCTATGTCGCGCATCAGGTCTACTACTCGCTGATCGGCCGCGACTACGAGTGGGAGCTGATGCCGCTGGGCATCGATCAGGGCGTCGGCGCGGTGGTGTGGAGCCCCCTGGGCTGGGGGCGGCTGACCGGGAAGATCCGTCGCGGGCAACCGATTCCGGCGGGCAGCCGCCTGCACAAGACCGCCGAAGCCGGGCCGCCCGTCGACGACGAGCTGCTGTACACGGTGGTTGATGTGCTGGACGAGATCGCCGCCGAAACCGGCCGGACCGTCCCGCAGATCGCGCTGAACTGGCTGCTGCAGCGGCCAACGGTCGCAACGGTCATCGTCGGCGCCCGCAATGAGGACCAGCTGCGCCAGAACCTCGGCGCTGTCGGCTGGCAGCTGGACGCCGACCAGATCGCCCGCCTGGACAAGGTCAGCGCCCTCACTCCGCCATACCCCTACTACCCGTACTACCGCCTCGGAGACTTCACCCGCCTCAACCCACCCGCCGTGTAGTTCGCGGCCCGGCACCCCGGTCGCCGTCGGCAATCCGTCGGACCGCCCATCGTCATTCCGGCGGACTGCGCCCATCGTGCGGGGCCGGATCAGTAGATGTCGCGGACGTAGCGCTTCTCGGTCACCAGGTGCTTGCGGTAGGCGGTTGCGGCCTCGGGGGACAGATTGCCGTGGACCTGGGCGAGGGTGAGCAGGGCCTCGTCGACGCCGCGGGCCATGCGGGTGGCGTCGCCGCAGACGTAGAGGTGGGCGCCGGACTGCAGCCACGACCACAGTTCGGCGCCGTGCTCGAGCATTCGGTGCTGCACATAGATCCGCTCGCGCTGATCGCGGGAGAAGGCCAGATCCAGGCGCGTGAGGAAGCCGTCGCGGAACATGTCCTCGAGCTCGGCCCGATAGTAGAAATTGTCCGCGGCGTGCTGGTCGCCGAACAGCAGCCAGTTGAGTCCGTGGCAACCCAGCGCCCGCCGTTCGTGCAGGAACCCGCGGAACGGGGCGATCCCGGTGCCGGGACCGACCATGATCATCGGCGCGTCCGGATCCGGCGGCGGCCGGAAATGCGGTGCGCGCTGCAGGAATACGGGCACGGGCGCCACCGCGCCGCGATCGGCCAGGAAGGTCGAGCAGACCCCGCCGCGCCGCGCGGTCGAGCCGTAGCGCACCACCCCGACGGTTACCTGCACCTCACGCGGGCTGACCAACGGGCTCGACGAGATCGAATACTGCCGCGGCTGTAGCTTTTTCAGCGTGCCGAGCCATTCGACCAGATCGGTGCGCACCGGGAAATCGCGCAGCACGTCCACGGTCTGGCGGCCCCACAGGTAGCTGTCCAGCTCGAGGCGGTTGTCGCGGCGCAGCAGCTTGGCCAGCTGCGGGCTCGGATTGTGCGCGGCAACGAAATTCAGCAGATCGTGGCTGACCCGGGTGATGTCGTAGTGGGTGCGCAACGCCTGTTCGAGCGGCAGTTCGTCGTCGCCGAGCTCGACGATGCGATGCCCATCCAGTCCGGTGGCCGCGAGCCATTCACTCACCAGCGCCTCGTCGTTGGCGGGCCACACGCCGAGCGAATCGCCGACCTCATAGGTCGCGTCGCTGTCGCTCAGGTCGAATCCGAACTGCCGCACCTCTTTTGCGGTATCGGGCCGGGACAGTAGCTCGTTGCGGATCAGGGGCGCGGGAGTGGGGGCGTTGCGGGTGAAGGCTCGGACCGCCGGCTGCCTGCGGTTCGGTCGGGCGCCGGCCGGGGTAAACGACTGGGGCCGAGAATGATCGGTTCGCGGCGACCCGAGAACCTGGAGCCCGACCGCGGGGAACGGGCCGGGCGCGCCGTCGGAGCCCCCTGCACCGTCACCGAGCATCGTGAGCACCTCGTCGAGCCATTGATCCGACCGTGGCCAGTGGTCGGGTTCGCTGTCGACGCGAGGAAGGAGCCTGGTAGCACCGTATTGCGTGAAGGTCTCGTCGAGTCTGCGACCGTGGCCGCAGAAATCGTCGTACGAGGAGTCGCCGAGGGCGAATACCGCGTACCGCAGGTCGTTCAGCCGGATCTCGCTGCCGGACAGCCGTTCCCAGAAATCCGCGCCGCCGTCCGGCGGTCCGCCGTCGCCGAACGTACTGGTGATCACCAGCGTGTCACCGGCCAGGTTGGCGAGCTCGCAGGAGTTCATCTCCAGCAGCCTTGGCGCATAACCGTATTCGGTCAGGCGTTGCGCGGCCGCGGCGGCGAACTCCTCGGCGGCGCCGGTCTGCGAGGCCCACAGCACGGTGATCGGGCGGGGAGCCGGATCGGGCATCGCGGCAGGGGAGCCGGCCGAGCCATTCGCCCTCGCGGCGGCGCCCTGTGCGCGGGAGTACATGCCGGCGAGCATCCCGTCGATCCACACCCGGCTGCGCGTGGACAGCGGCGCCGAGTCCGGCAGCACCGGCTGCCCCTGCACCGGAAGTGAGGTCAGCGCGGCGAGGTAGCCGCCCAGATAGCTCTGCTCGGTAGCACTCAGCAGCGGTACCGCAGCGGTGTCCAGGCCCAGCATGCGGGCGAGCGGATGCATCGCGGCCTCGCCCAACCCGGCGGCCGCAACAGTCTCCGCGGGCTGCGGAACCCGATCGGAGGCGGCGGGTTCGACCGCGATGCGCCGCAGCGCCACCGCACAGGCCTTGAATTCTGGCTGCAGCGAATCCGCGTCGACCGCATCGTTTGTCACGGCATTGACCGTCAGATTTTTGCCGTGCTCGTCGTTCCAGTGGAAGGGCGCCCAGATCAGGCCCGGCCGCACCCGGTCGCTGATCCGTACCGATAGCACCGCACGCCCACGGCGCGAGGTGATTTCGAGCCGATCCCGCGGTTGCAGGCACAGGCGCTCGGCGTCCTCGGGATGCACCTCGGCGAACGGCTCCTCGGTGAGCCGGGTGAGTTTGGCGATCTTGCCGGTCTTGGTCATGGTGTGCCACTGATGCTGCAGGCGGCCGGTATTGAGCACGAACGGGTAATCGTCGTCCGGCATCTCGGCGGGCGTCATGTGCGGGCGCGGCCAGAACACCGCGCGCCGGCTCGGAGTCGCGAAGGCCAATTCGGGCCGGTGCCCGGATTCGTCAGTCAACAGGTGCTGGCTCACGCCGTCGTTGCGGTAGCGAATCGGGTTGCGGCGCCGGGCCGGATCGGGGCACGGCCACTGCATGGGACCCTCGCGCAGCCCGTCGTAGGTGATCCCGCGCAGGTCGTATCCGGTAGCGGGGTTGGTGAAGCGGCGGATCTCGTCGAATACCTCCGCGCTCGAAGCGAAGTCGAATCCGGCGAAGCCCATCGCGGTGGCCACCTGCGCGATGAGCTGCCAGTCCGGGCGCGCGTCGCCGAGGGGATTCACCGCCCGCGGCAGCAGGCTCACGGTCCGCTCCGAATTCACCATCACCCCATCGGCCTCGGCCCACAGCGTGGCGGGCAGCTGCAGATCGGCGTAGGCGTTCGTGGCGGTCTCGGCGTAGACGTCCTGCGTGATGACCAGCTCGGCGGCCTCCAGCCCGGCGATCACGGTCTTGCGGTTGGCTACCGAGGCAACGGGATTGCTGCAGATGATCCAGCAGGCCCGGATCTGCCCGGCGGCCAGTTCGCGAAACATCTCGATGGTGCCGGGGCCGGCCTCGGCACGGATGCTGCCCGCCTCGATGCCCCACGCGGTCTCGACGAAGGTGCGGTCGGCCGCGGACAGCACGCTGCGCTGGCCGGGCAGTCCCGGCCCCATGTAGCCCATTTCCCTGCCGCCCATGGCATTCGGCTGTCCGGTCAGCGAGAAGGGGCCGCTGCCCGGGCGGCAGATCGCGCCGGTGGCCAGGTGCAGATTGCACAGAGCGTTGGTATTCCACGTGCCGTGCGTGGACTGGTTCAGGCCCATCGTCCACAGCGACATCCATTCCCCGGCCTCGCCGATCCAGCGTGCGGCGGTGCGGATGTCGTCCTGCGCCAGCCCCGTGAGCTCCGCGACCCGCTCCGGGGGGTAGTCGGCGAGGAATTCCTCCATCGCCTCCCAGCCCCGGGTGTGCGCGGCGATGAAATCCTTGTCGATATCACCGTTCTCGACCAGCAGGTGGAGTATGCCGTTCAGTAGTGCCAGATCGGTGCCCGGCGCGATCTGCAGGAAGAGATCGGCGTGCCGGGCGGTTTCGGTACGGCGCGGATCGACGACGATGAGTCTCGCCCCGCTGCGCCTGCGGCGGTCGGCCATGCGCAGATACAGAATCGGATGGCAGTCGGCCATATTCGCACCGATCACGAGGAACAGCTCGGCGCGATCGATATCGTCATAGGATCCCGGTGGTCCATCGGCGCCCAGCGACTGCTTGTATCCGGTGCCGGCGCTGGCCATGCACAGCCGCGAATTGGCCTCGATGTGGACGGTGCGAAGATAGCCCTTGGCCAGTTTGGTGGCCAGGTACTGTGCCTCGATCGACATCTGACCCGAGACGTAGAGCGCGATCGCGTCGGGTCCGTGCTCGTCGAGAATCGCCCGCAGCCGCGTGGCGGCCTCCCGGACGGCCTCGTCTACGGTGATCGGCTGGGGGGCCTGTGTGCGCTCGGCGCGCCGCAGGGCGGTGGTCATCCGTCCCGGTGTGCGCATCAGCTCGGCATGGGTGACTCCCTTGGTGCACAGCCGTCCCGCGTTGACCGGGTGCAGTGTGGTGCCGCGCACCTTGGCGATGACGGGTGCACCGTCCCGGTCGAGGGCAGTCTCGACCGTGATTCCGCAGCCGACACCGCAGTACGAACACGTGGTGTCGATGGCCGCCGGGCCTGACGCGGCCGGGCCTGCGGATATTTCCGACATGAGCAGATCATCTCCACTGCGGATTGCACCGGATTTACCGGAGATTATCGCTACGTGACGAAGGCCCGCACAGGCGGTGACGATAGTTGTGAGGAGTGATAGTTGTCACTGTGCTAGCCGAGCTTGTAGCCGCGGTGCAGCGCGACGATCCCGCCGGTCAGATTCCGCCACTTCACCGTGGACCAGCCCGCATCGGCGATACGCAGCGCCAGCTGCGGCTGCGTGGGCCAGGCCCGGATGGACTCGGCCAGGTAGACATAGGCATCCGGATTGCTGCTGACCGATCGCGCCACCCGCGGCAGCGCCTTCATCAGGTATTCCATGTACAGGGTGCGGAACGGCCCGAATACCGGGGTGGAGAACTCCGCCACCACCAGCCGCCCGCCCGGCTTGGTGACCCGCAGCAGTTCGCGCAGCGCCAGATCGGGATCGGAGATGTTGCGCAGCCCATAGGAAATGGTCACCGCGTCGAAGGAGTCGTCGGCGAAGGGCAGCGCGGTGCCGTCGGCCGCGACCATCGGCACGGGCCGGAATCGTCCCGCGTCGAGCATGCCGCGGGAGAAGTCCGCGGCCACACACCAGGCCCCGGACTTGCTGAACTCCAGGGTGGACACCCCGGTCCCGGCGGCCAGATCGAGTACCCGCTCGCCCGGCCGCAACGCCAGCGCCCTGCGCGTGGCCCACCGCCAATACCTGTCCTGCCCACCGGAGATCACGGTATTGGTCAGGTCGTACCGCTTCGCGACCCCGTCGAACATCGACGCGACCTCGTGCGGCTGCTTATCGAGCGAGGCCCGAAACGACTCTGTCTTCGCCACGTCTGCACCCTAGCGCGCTCGTCATCCCGGCATGATTGTGGCCGGGATCCACGCTCAGGCGCTCCGGGAGATCCCCTCGGCGCCGCCCAGGACCTCCGCGTAATGGCCCATCAGCTCGGTGCAGATGGCGGGCCAGGTGCGGTGCAGGACGGATTTGCGTGCGGCGGCCGCCAATCGGGCTCGGTGCGCCGGATCCTGGAGGGCCGCAACGGTACTGGGCAGCAGCTCGCTGAATCGGTGAACGGGCAGTAGATATCCGTTGCGGCAGTGTGCGATCAGATCGCGCGGGCCGCCCGCATCGGGGCCGATCACCGGCAGCCCGCTGGCCAGGGCCTCCTGCACGCCCTGACAGAACGTCTCGTGCTCACCGGCGTGCACCATCACATCGAGGCTGGCATAGGCCCGGGCCAGGTCCGCGCCGCCGAGTTCGCCGGTGAAGGTCGCCGAGGGCAGCAACCGGGCCAGCCGGGCGCGTTCGGGACCGTCGCCGACGACGATCAGCCGCACATCGGGGTCGCCGTCCAGCACCGCGAGCCGTTCGACATGCTTCTCCGGCGCCAGGCGTCCGACGAAACCCACCACCAGCCGCCGATCCGCGGACCAGGACGTGTGCAGCTCCGCATCCCGGGCCGTGGGGGTGAAGCGGGCGAGATCTACCCCGCGCGCCCACCGGTGCACCCGTGGAATCCCGTGCTCGGCAAGGTCCCCCGCGGCCGCCGAGGAGGGGGCAAGGGTGCGGGCCGCCCGCTGGTGAATGCGCCGGGTCCAGGCCCACGCCGCGCGCCGCGCAGGTCCGAGCCCGTAGCTCTGCGCGAACCCGGCGACATCGGTCTGATAGACCGCGACCGCGGGCAGATCCAGCCGCAGCGCGGCCGCCATCCCGCCCGCGCCCAGCAGGAAGGGCGAGGCCAGATGCACGATATCGGCGTCGAATTGCTCGATCGCCGCGGTGATGCCGGGCTGCGGCAGCCCGACGGGCAGCGAACTGATCCTGGGCGCCATCACCGCCGGCACCCGCAACACCGGAAACCGGCCGTGGAAACGCGGGGCCGGGGGCTGGCCGCGCGGGGTGTCGGGGGCGATGACCAGGGCGTCGTGGCCGTGCCGCTCCAGATGCCCGAGCACCTGCAGCACGGAGTTCACGACGCCGTTCATACTCGGCAGGAACGACTCCGAAACGATCGCTACGCGCACACTTCGAGTGTGATCACCGCGCGGCGCGCGGCGCTCACGCACACGTGACGTGGATACGAAGTTCGCGCGAACATTTCCGTTCGCCGGGGGTGCTCAGGTCGGCTGCTCGGTCTGTTGGCGCGTCCGCGGTCCGCGTAACCGCATGCGGCGCAGCAGCCACAGGACTGGCAGCGCGATGGCCCACACCACCACGATCACCGACAGCGCCGGCACGATCGCGACGCGCGCATCGCGCCCGGCCACCCGGACCAGATCCGGGTTGGCGCGCTCGTACTCGACATTGATGCGCTCGCCCACGGTCAGTTTGGTGGGATACAGGACGCCGAGCCGGGGATTGTTCGTCACCCCGTCCGGGGTGACGAAGGTCACCGCCGAGCGCAGCCTGCCCGCCGACAGTACCTCCGCGCTGGCGATGCCCTTATCGGAGCTGATCGTCATATCGTCGCGCCAGGCCGCCAGCACCAGCAGCACCGCCAGCACGCTCAGCGCCGTTGCGGCGATGAGGACACCGATCCGGGTCCGCCGCAGGCGGATCGAACGCCGGTGATCAGACTGGCTGGTTTCCGACACTGCATCAGGCTATTGCATGGCTTGGATAGGGTGTGCGCCCATGTCCCGAAAATTCAGCTTCACCGTGTCATACACCGTCCCGGTCGAGGAGCTCCACCGGGCGATCACCAGTGACGAACTGTGGCGGTCCCGTTTCGATGGCGCGCAGACCGCCACGCTGGACCTGTCCCATGCCGCCGGTCCCGGCACCATCCGCATCCATATGACCGAAAAGGCCCGGCCCGATAAGGTTCCCGCGCTCGTGCGCAAGGTTCTCAAGCACGATCTGGTCCTCGAGCGCACCGACGAATGGGGTCCGCTCGAGGGCGATACGGCCCGGGGGGAGTTCACCGGCGCCTCGCGGGGCATTACCACCGAGATGTCCGGCAGCTACGAAATGCGGTCCACGGCAGAGGGTTCGGAGGTCGAGGTGGCCGGTACCGTGGCGGTGAAGGTGCCGCTGGTGGGTGGGGCCATCGAGCCGCTGGCCGAGCAACTGCAGCATCGGGTGATCGAGAGCGAGCGCAAGTTCATCGAGAAGTGGTTGGCCAGCAAGACCGACGCCTAGGTAGTTCTGGCCTCAGCGTCCACTTTTTGCCCTGCCGGCACAGGAACTGTCGTCGGCGGGCGAAAAGTGTACGCCCAGGCCAACCTGTTGCTACTGGTCGTCCGGGCCGAAGTTGCCGCCGTCATATACCTTCTGTTCGACCAGGACCAGCCAGTTCCCGGAGTTGTCGCGCATGATCGCCTCCACGCCGTAGGGACGGTCCGAGGGCGGCTGCACGAATTCCACGCCCTTGGCGGTCAGCTCCTCGAAGCTCTTGTGGCAGTCGTCGGTCTGCAGCCCCAGCGCGCCGTGTGTGCCGTTGGCCAGGGAGCGGCGGATCGCCTCGGCCAGCTTCTCGTCCAGCGGCGGCCCCGGCAGCATCAGGGTGATCTGCAACTCGGGATGGTCCGGATGGGCGACCGCGACCCAGCGGAACCCGTTGTCCCCCATGGTGATATCGGCGGCCTCCACGAAGCCGAGCTTGTCGATGTACCAGTTCTTGGCCGCGGTCTGATCGGTGACGTACACGGTGACCAGGGATACGTTCGTGATCGTTGTCATGCGTTGAGGCTATGGGACAGTAAGCCGCGAGTGCTTGTCCAAAATTGCGGTGTTCAGCGCCCGTCATTCCGGCGTGCTTTTGGCCGGAATCCAGCGAGATCCCGGCCAAAAGCATGCCGGGATGACGGGATTAGGTCGGTTTGCGGTCGGACAGGCCGTGCATGAACACGTAGCAACCCGGGATGTGCGGTGCGCCCTCGGTGGCGAATTTCGCCTGGTAGGCCGAGGGGGACATGCCTACCAACTCGGTGAATTTGCGGCTGAACGAGCCCAGGCTGCTGTAGCCGACCAGCATGCAGGCCTCGGTGACCGTGACGTTGGTGGCGCGCAGCAGGTCCTGCGCCCGCTCGATGCGCCGCTCGGCCAGGTACAGCGCCGGAGTCTTGCCGTAGGTGGCGGCGAAACACCGCAGGAAGTGGTATTTCGACACCCCCGCGGCGGCGGCCAGCTCGTCCAGGTCGAGGGGGTCGGCGTAGTGGCGGTCGGCCAGATCCCGCGCCCGGCGCAGATGTGGCAGCAAATCCTCCGGAACCGGAACCGCGTTGCGCCGCGACCGGGGTGGTGCGTTCTCGTTCATCAGCTGAACGGCGCGAGCTCGTCGAATCGCATCGAGGCCCGGCCCGCCGTGCGCCACAGGCGAGCGGTGAGGTCGGCGTCCTCCTCGGTGACCAGGTTGCCCATGACGCGAACCGCGGTGTGCTGCAACAGCTTCGAACGCATCATCGGCGGTCCGCCGGTCGGCACCATGCGCGGATGGGTGGCCAGTCCGGCGATGCGCCGCGCCACGGAGAAGGTGCGGCCGTAGCGGGCGCGCAGCAGGTCGGGCCACAGCGTGGTCAGGTCCGGTTCGTCGAGCAGTCCGGCGAGCAGATGGCCGCCCTCGAGTCCGTAGTCGATGCCCTCGCCGTTGAGCGGGTTGACGCAGCCCGCGGCGTCGCCCACCAGTACCCAGTTGCGGCCGGCCACGCCCGAGACCGCACCGCCCATCGGCAGCAGTGCCGAGGCCACCGCGCGTGCGGAGCCCTCGAACTGCCATTCCGCGCTGCGCTCCGAAATATAGTGCTGCAGCAGTGGTTTCAGTGAAATATGGGAGGGGCGGCGCTCGGTGGCCAGCGAGCCGACGCCGATGTTCACCTCGCCGTTGCCGAGCGGGAATACCCATCCGTACCCGGGCACCAGCGTGCCGTCGGCATCGCGCAGCTCCAGGTGCGAGGTGATCCATTCGTCGTCGCTGCGCGCGGAGCTGATGTAGGCGCGGGCGGCCACTCCGTAGGCGTAGCGCCGATGCCAGCTGCGGCCCAGCAGTTTTCCGACTGGCGAGCGCACGCCGTCGGCGACGATCAGTGTGCGGCAGGTGATCTCGTGCACACCGCCGTCCGCGCCGCCGGAGCGCACGGTGACCCCGGTGACCCGATCCCCGTCGCGGGCCACCTCCACCACGCGGGCGCCGTCGGCCATGCGGGCGCCCCAGCTCACCGCCGTCTCGCGCAGCTTCTCGTCGAGTTCCATACGAGGAACGGCGCTTCCGTAGGCCGGGAACGACCCACCCGGCCACGGCAGCAGCGCCTCGCGGCCGAATCCGGCCATCCGCAGCCCGCGGTTGACGGTATGCCCACGAAGCCACTCGCCCAGGCCCAGATGTTCCATCTCCGCGGTGGCACGCGGGGTCAGCCCGTCACCGCAGGTCTTATCGCGCGGGAACACCGCGGCATCGGTGAGCAGCACATCGTGCCCGGCCCGCGCCGCCCACGCCGCCGCCGCGGAACCCGCCGGACCCGCGCCCACGACCAGGACATCGGCATGAGCGGGCAGGCGAGAGGGCGATGAAGCGTCATCCGGTGAACCCATGGCCTCAATACTCCATGCACCCGATACTCGCGGCCACTCAGGGGCCTCGCCCCCAGACCCCCGGAAAGGGAAGGGCCGGGCGACCCTGCGGACGCGGGCGGAGCCCGCCGGCGGCGCGCGGAGCCCCCCCGAGTGGTGTCTGTTTCGTCCCAGAATGGCGGTGTTGTGACGGTGTTCATGGGCCCCCGCGACCCGACACGATAGGTTCTTGTGTTGTGGGGACAGACGCGGCATTGGGAGACGAGATGACGGTTAGTGATGAGAGCACGGTGGTGGCCGGGGTCGACCTCGGTGACCTCGAGCTCGCTTCGACCGTGCGCAACGGCCTGGCCGAGGTCGAGAAGCTACTGATCGCCGAGCTCTCGGACGGGGAGGATTTTCTGCAGGAGGCGGCGCTGCATCTGGCCCGCGCCGGTGGCAAGCGGTTCCGGCCGCTGTTCACGATCCTCACCGGTCAGCTGGGCCCGCGCCCGACCGATCCCGATCTGGTCACCGCGGGCACGGTGGTCGAGCTGGTCCATCTCGCCACGCTTTACCACGACGACGTGATGGACGAGGCACCGATGCGCCGCGGCGCGGTGAGCGTGAATTCGCGCTGGGGCAACAGCGTTGCCATCCTGTCGGGCGATTACCTGTTCGCGCACGCCTCCCGGCTGGTGTCCACCCTCGGCCCGGACGCGGTGCGGATCATCGCGGAGACCTTTGCCGAGCTCGTCACCGGGCAGATGCGAGAGACGCTGGGCGCCAAGCAATCCCAGGATCCGGTCGAACACTACCTGCGGGTGGTGTGGGAGAAGACCGGATCGCTGATCGCGGCCTCGGGCCGGTTCGGCGGCACCTTCTCCGGCGGCGATCGCGAGCATGTGGAGCGCCTGGCCCGCCTCGGTGATGCGGTCGGGACGGCCTTCCAGATCTCCGACGACATCATCGACATCTCCTCCGCCGCGGAGCAGTCCGGTAAGACGCCGGGTACGGATCTGCGCGAGGGTGTGCACACCCTGCCGGTGCTGTATGCCCTGCGCGATGAGGGCACCGAGGGGGACCGGCTGCGCAAGCTGCTCGCGCACCCGCTCGAGTCCGACGAGGAGGTCGCCGAGGCGCTGGACCTGCTGTCCCGGTCGCGGGGCATGGTGCTGGCCAAGGAGAAGCTGCACGGCTATGCGGATATCGCGCATGCCGAGCTCTCCGTGCTGCCGCCCGGCCCGGCGAACGAGGCGCTGGAGCGCCTGGTCCGCTACACCATAGAACGCGTCGGCTAGATCTCCGGCGTCGCGATTCGCCGGGGCGCGGGCGAGGCCGGACTCTGAGGTAGTTCACAACTCGATACGGAACCTTTACCGCAGCTGCAGTCGTTGACCTGGTGTAACAGATTCGAGCTCGGGGCGTGGAGAGGCGGATAGGCCATGCACGGTGGATACGCGAACGGGCTGAAGACGTTCGGGCTGATGGTCGGCATGTCGGCGCTGATCGTGGTGGTCGGCGCGCTGTTCCGCAATCCCACGATCCTGGTGCTTGCCATCGTGCTTGCCGTCGGCATGAACGCCTACGCCTACTTCAACAGCGACAGGCTGGCGCTCAAGGCCATGCACGCCCAGCCGGTGTCCGAGCTGGAGGCGCCGGTGATCTACAAGATCGTGCGCGAGCTGGCCACCGCGGCGCGCCAGCCGATGCCCCGGCTCTACATCAGCCCGACCGCCGCCCCCAACGCCTTCGCCACCGGCCGCAGCCCGCGCCACGCCGCGGTGTGCTGTACCAGCGGCATCCTGCAGCTGCTGGACGAGCGTGAGCTGCGCGCGGTGCTGGGGCATGAGCTATCTCACGTGTACAACCGCGACATTCTGATCTCCTCGGTCGCGGGTGCGCTGGCCGCGGTGATCTCCGGGCTGGCGAATCTGGCCTTCTTTGCGAATATATTCAGCGGCGGCGGCAACCGTGACGGCGAGGGGCCGAATGTTGTTGGTGTGCTGCTGGTTTCGCTGCTCGGGCCGATCGCGGCGTCGTTGATCAAGCTGGCCGTATCGCGCTCGCGGGAATATCAGGCGGACCAGGACGGGGCCGCGCTCACCGGCGACCCCCTGGCCCTGGCCTCGGCGCTGCGCAAGCTGGAGCGCGGCGTGGCCGCGGCCCCGCTGCCGCCGGAGCCGCAGCTGACCGCGCAATCACACCTGATGATCGCCAACCCGTTCCGGGCCGGCGATCGCATGGCCCGCTGGTTCAGCACGCACCCCCCGATGGCCGAGCGGATAGCCCGCCTGGAGGCGATGGCGGGCGGGCCCCGCTAGGTCCTAGCGGTAGTTCACGAACTGGAGGGCCAGGTCGAAGTCGCCGCCCTTGAGCAGGGCGATGACCGCCTGCAGGTCGTCGCGCTTCTTACTGCTCACGCGCAGCTCCTCGCCCTGGATCTGGGCCTTCACGCCCTTGGGGCCCTCCTCGCGGATCTTCTTGGAGATCTTCTTCGCGTTCTCGGTGGAGATGCCCTGCACCATCGTGCCTGTGATCTTGTACACCTTGCCCGAGGCCTGCGGCTCGTCGGCATCGAAGGCCTTCAGGGAGATGTCGCGGCGGATCAGCTTCTCCTTGAACACATCGAGCGCGGCCTTGACCCGCTCCTCGGACCCCGCCTGGAGCAGGATCTTTTCCGCGTCCCCGGCACCTGTCCATTCGATGCTCGCACCGGTGCCGCGGAAGTCGTAGCGGGTCGTCATCTCCTTGGCCGCCTGGTTGAGGGCGTTGTCGACCTCCTGGCGGTCGACCTTGCTGACGATGTCGAATGAGGAATCGGCCACACTCTGCTCCTGTCTCGCTGGGGTTCGCTGTGCGACGCTACTGGCGTGGGTGGTGCTGTGCCTGCCACTGCCCCGTCGCCGCTGCTGTGAGGGCCCGACGATACCCCGCTGGCCTAATTCGGCGCTGCCGCGGAAGGTGTCGCACTACCCCCGCTGGCCTAGTTCGGCGCTGCCGTGGAAGGTGTCACACTACCCCCGCTGAACTGCGGGTTTGCGTGGAAGGGGTCCCATCGTTGTATTCTTCTCTGCGCGCTGGGAACAGCGTGTTTGGCGGATTGCCCGAGCGGCCAAAGGGAGCTGACTGTAAATCAGCCGCGCAAGCTTCGGAGGTTCAAATCCTTCATCCGCCACCCGAGTAGAACCCCTGCGGACCTGGTCCGCGGGGGTTCTGTCGTTTCCGCCGGTGGTAGATCCGCTGCGAGCTCCGGTGAAAACGGCCCTGACCTCACGGTTTGGTGAGATCGGGTCGGAGTGTGTAACCTCGTTCAAGGCTTCGACGCCCCGGGTGCGAGTGATCGTTATCAGGTGCGGATGTAGTCGCGCCCCCTTAGCTCAGTCGGTAGAGCGTTTCCATGGTAAGGAAAAGGTCAACGGTTCGATTCCGTTAGGGGGCTCGCCGGATTGCCGGTGGTGACCGTCGGCATATCCACAGCCGGGCATCATCGCAAGCCGACCCTATGGCGGTGTAGCTCAGTCGGTAGAGCAAACGACTCATAATCGTTGTGTCGCCGGTTCAAGTCCGGCCATCGCTACAAAGACCGAAACCTCCCGTCAGGTTGACCCGAAAGAAGGCATATCGTGGCCGCGAAGTCCACTGATGTCCGGCCAAAGATCACCTTGGCCTGCGAGCAGTGCAAGCACCGTAACTACATCACCAAGAAGAACCGGCGCAACGACCCGGATCGTCTGGAGCTGAAGAAGTTCTGCCCGAACTGCGGCACGCACCGGGCGCACCGCGAATCTCGCTAGTACTCCACGCGTGCTGCTGCCGCATGCGACGTCAGCGACGGACCCAGGGAGGTAGCTTGCGTTACCGCCAGGTCCCCGCGCGCGTCGCGAACAGAGCCAGCCATCAGTGCCGGAGCAGGGTTTAACCCGCTCCGGCATTTGGCGTCTCTGTGGTCAGCCAGCGCTCCGGCCGATCCCGGTAGCGGGGTCAGATAGGGACAGCTTCCTTGACAACACACACCGGGACGACCGTCGACTCGACCGAGGAGAAGTTCGATCCGGCCGCGCACGCGGCGGCCATGGTCGGGCACCACTATCGCGTCGATGACTATTACGAGGTCGGCCGCGAGAAGGTGCGCGAATACGCGCGCGCCGTGCAGGACTACCACCCGGTGCATTGGGACGAGGATGTCGCGGCCGAGCACGGCCACGCGGGCCTGCTGGCTCCGGTGACCTTCATCTCCCTGGTCGGCATTCTGGCCCAGCGCAAGCTGTTCGAGCAGGTTGTCACGGGGTACGACCTGAGCCAGATCATGCAGACCGACCAGATCCTGGAGTTCCACCGCCCGATCCGGGTCGGCGATCAGCTGGTCTGCGATGTGTACCTGCACTCGTTCCGGCAGGCCTTCGGCGGCGACATCATCGTGACCAAGAACATCGTCACCTCGCGCGATGAGCTGGTGCTGACTACCTACACCACCCTGGTCGGGCGCAGCGGCGGCGATATCGACCCGAATATCGACCTGGCCGTGCGCAACGTGCTGATGCACGGGATCGGGGAGGAGGCGCCCGGACACCATCCGCGCACCACGCCGCCGGTCACCGAGCCGCCCGTGCCGGTCGCCAGCATTCCGGTGATCACGCCGAGCAACCATGCGGTGCGCTTCGAGGATGCGGTCGCCGGCGCCGAGCTACCGTCGCGCGTCGTGCGGCTCACGCGCGGTGATCTGGTCAACTATGCCGGTGTGTCGGGCGATGCGAATCCCATCCACTGGAGCGACGAGATGGTCAAGCTCGCCGACCTGGACAACGTCGTGGCGCACGGCATGCTCACCATGGGCCTGGGCGGCGGCTTCGTGACCTCGTGGCTGGGCGATCCGGGTGCGATCAAGGAATACAACGTCCGGTTCACCAGCCCGGTGTACGTGGCCCCCGACAAGCCGGCCGAGATCGAGTACACCGGCAAGATCAAGTCGGTCGATCCTGAGACCCGCACCGCCGTCATCGCGATCGTCGCGAAATCGGCGGGCAAGAAGATCTTCGGGCGCGCGACGGCGACCGTTCAACTTGCCTAGGTGCTGTGTCGAAGTGAGTTGGTTGGACCGGATTGGCGGTACGCGGGCCGCGTACCGTACACTCGGGACCCTGGGGTCACCAGCCGCTGCGCGCTGCTCTGAAGGGGCTGGTTCCGGGCGAATATCGCCGGGACCGGCACACCGCACAGGCGGCGCGCGTGTTGTGTGACAACCGGGTACAACTGAATAGCACCGTGCTGGAAACAGATGGATCCAGCCGAAGGGGCGTAGCTCAACTGGCAGAGCAGCGGTCTCCAAAACCGCAGGTTGCAGGTTCAAGTCCTGTCGCCCCTGCATTCGTAGTGACCGCTTGCAGGTCGCTCGAAAAGATCAGCATGCCAGCGACGTAGAGAGGATCGACGTGTCCGATGACGATGACACCGCCGCGGTGAGTCGTCCGAGCGGCAAGCGGTCGTCTCGGCGGGCTCGTACCGCGTCGTCGGACCACGAGACCGGTTCGGTCGCCACGATCGACCGGGATGATTCCCGGGACGATGCGGTATCGCGCAAGGCCTCCAAACCGGCCGGCAAGAAGAAGGCCGCGAAGGATAAGTGCAATCCGTTCAAGCGCCTGGTGAAGTTCCTGAAAGAGGTTTTCCAGGAGCTACGCAAGGTCATTTGGCCCAACCGCAAGCAGATGGTCACCTATACGACCGTGGTCCTGGTGTTCGTGATCTTCACGGTCGCGTTGATCGCCGGATTGGATCTGGCGTTCATCAAGGGTGTCAGCTGGCTGTTCGGCTAGCTGACCATCGGCGCCGGACGGTAACCGTTTGCCACGCAGGTGGAAGGCGGATGCCATCCGCCGGACGAGGTCCGGTACGCAGAGGAAGTTAGTGACGACACAGGAAGCGAGTGCCCCAGTGAGCACCCCGGAGAACGGCACAACCGAGGAATTCGCGGTCGACGACGTGGTGGAGGAATTCGCCGCGGCCGACGTCGAGGAGTCCGAGGATTCGGCGCCGATCGCGGAGTCCGCGCCGCAGGAGGCACCCGCCGATTCGGCAGACGAGACCGCAGCAGACGACCCCGCCGCCGACGAGACCATCGACCCGGTCACCGCGATGAAGGCCGCGCTGCGCCGCGCGCCCGGCGACTGGTACGTCATCCACTCGTACGCCGGTTACGAGAACAAGGTCAAGGCCAACCTCGAGACCCGCGTGCAGAACCTCGGACTCGAGGACTACATCTTCCAGGTCGAGGTGCCGACCGAACAGGTCACCGAGATCAAGAACGGCCAGCGCAAGAACGTGCAGCGCAAGGTGCTGCCGGGCTACATCCTGGTCCGGATGGAGCTCAACGACGAGTCGTGGGGCGCGGTGCGCAACACCCCCGGTGTCACCGGATTCGTCGGCGCCACCTCGCGCCCCTCGCCGCTGTCCATCGACGACGTGGTGAAGTTCCTGGTCCCCGCCGAACAGCAGCAGAAGAAGTCGGCCACCGCGGCCGGCGACTCCTCCGCTTCGGGCGCCGAGACCCTCGTCAAGCCGACGATCGAGGTCGATTTCGAGGTCGGCGAGTCGGTCACGGTGATGGACGGCCCGTTCGCGACGCTGCCGGCCAGCATCTCCGAGGTCAATGCCGAACAGCAGAAGCTCAAGGTGCTGGTGTCGATCTTCGGCCGCGAAACCCCGGTCGAACTCGCGTTCACCCAGGTCGCCAAGATTTAGCAGGTCCCCGTCATCCCGGCGTGCTTGTGGCCGGGATCCCGCGGTGGATTCCGGCCACAAGCACGCCGGAATGACGGGTGAGGGCCGATTCGTTGCCCCGGACGGCTGCCGATTAGACTTGTCGGGTTGTGCCTCGGCTGTGCCGTAGGTGCATGTCCCGGATAAGGCTTACGGGAATCCGTAAGGAACCTAACCAAGGAAGAAAGATGCCCCCCAAGAAGAAGAAGGTCTCTGGGCTCATCAAGCTCCAGATCCAGGCCGGTGCCGCGAACCCCGCACCGCCGGTTGGTCCCGCGCTGGGCCAGCACGGCGTCAACATCATGGAGTTCTGCAAGGCGTACAACGCCGCGACCGAGTCGCAGCGTGGCAACGTCATCCCGGTCGAGATCACGGTCTACGAGGATCGCTCGTTCACCTTCAAGCTGAAGACCCCGCCCGCCGCCAAGCTGCTGCTCAAGGCCGCCGGTGTGCAGAAGGGTTCGGCCGAGCCGCACAAGACCAAGGTCGCCAAGGTCTCCATGGATCAGATCCGGGAGATCGCGAAGACCAAGCAGGAAGATCTGAACGCCAAGGATCTCGATCAGGCGGCCAAGATCATCGCGGGCACCGCTCGCTCGATGGGTATCACCGTCGCCGAATAAGAGCTGACGCTCTGGTGGGAGGGACGGCCAGTCCCGCTACCACTTCTGACTCCAGAACAGGACAGACAATCATGGCAAAACGAAGCAAGGCTTATCTCGAGGCAGCCGCGAAGGTCGACAAGGACGCGCTGTACTCCCCGCTGACCGCCGCGCGGCTGGCGAAGGAGACCTCCTCCACCAAGACCGACGCCACCGTCGAGGTCGCCGTGCGCCTGGGTGTGGACCCGCGCAAGGCCGACCAGATGGTCCGCGGCACCGTCAATCTGCCGCACGGCACCGGTAAGACCGCCCGCGTCATCGTGTTCGCGGTCGGCGACAAGGCCGCCGAGGCCGAGGCTGCCGGTGCGGACGCCGTGGGAGCCGAGGATCTGATCGAGCGCATCCAGGGCGGCTGGCTGGACTTCGACGCCGCGATCGCCACCCCGGACCAGATGGCCAAGGTCGGTCGCATCGCGCGCGTGCTGGGCCCGCGTGGCCTGATGCCGAACCCGAAGACGGGCACCGTCACCCCCGACGTGACCAAGGCCGTCAACGAGATCAAGGGCGGCAAGATCAACTTCCGCGTCGACAAGCAGGCCAACCTGCACTTCGTGATCGGCAAGGCCTCGTTCGACGATGCCAAGCTGGTGGAGAACTACGGCGCCGCGCTGGAGGAGATCCTGCGTGTGAAGCCCTCGACCGCGAAGGGTCGCTACGTCAAGAAGGTGACGATTTCGACGAACACCGGACCGGGCATCCCGGTGGACCCGAACCGCACCCGCAACTTCACCGAAGAAGACGCGTAGCACATAGGTCTCGCAGGGCCGGTACGGAATTCCGTACCGGCCCTTTGTGTTCGGGGGAGAATTCACCCGTTTTGGTTGATGGATAGCCCTCTGCTATTCTGGATGACGGTCGCTGGCCAGTTCAGTGATCACCCCAATCGTTCTACCGAAGACCGTTGGTTGCTGCCATGCTCCGAAACGAGCACTGTGCAGTCGAAGGTCCGGCGATATTGCCGGCGGCCCACGCAGGGAGAGCCGAGGTCGGGAATCCGGCAGGCGTGCAGCCTGCGTTGGTTCTTGTTCGCCCCGGAGCGCTCTGCGTCCGGGGCGTTTGCTTTCTTCGCTGACCCCATGGACTTCGGTCGTTCACAACGTACCGACATCCAGAGAGGAGGCGAAGTATGGCAAAGCAGTGGAAGCACAACCAGGTCGACGAGATCACTGAGCAGTTCAAGGGCGCTACCGCCACCGTGGTCACGGAATATCGTGGCCTGTCGGTCGGCAAGCTCACCGACCTGCGTCGGGCCCTGGGCGACAATGCCACCTACTCCGTCGCCAAGAACACCCTGGTCAAGCGTGCGGCCGCCGAGGCGGGCGTCGAAGGCCTGGATGACTTGTTCGTCGGACCGACCGCCATCACCTTCATCCACGGTGAGCCGGTCGATGCCGCGAAGACCCTGAAGACCTTCGCCAAGGACAACAAGGCGCTGATCATCAAGGGCGGCTACATGGACGGCGCCCCGCTGTCCGTGACCGAGGTCGAGAAGATCGCTGATCTCGAGTCCCGCGAGGTCCTGCTGTCCAAGCTGGCGGGTGCCATGAAGGGCAACCTGTCCAAGGCCGCCAGCCTGTTCGCCGCGCCCGCCGGACAGGTTGTTCGCCTGTTCGCCGCGCTCGAGGACAAGCAGCGCGCTGCCGGTGGAGCCGAGGCCGCACCGGCCGACGCCGCCGCCGAATGACTCACACCCCCAACACTTTTCCCGCTCGCGCGGGGATGACCCAACCGAAAGGAAGCCATCATGGCCAACGTTGACGAGCTGCTCGAGACCATCGGCGGCATGACCCTGCTCGAGCTGTCGGACTTCGTCAAGAAGTTCGAGGACAAGTTCGAGGTTACCGCCGCCGCTCCGGTCGCCGTCGCCGCCGCCGCTGCCCCGGTCGACGCCGTCGAGGAGCAGGACGAGTTCGACGTCATCCTCGAGGGTGCCGGCGACAAGAAGATCCAGGTCATCAAGGTCGTGCGCGAGATCGTCTCCGGCCTGGGCCTGAAGGAAGCCAAGGACCTGGTCGAGGGCGCCCCGAAGCCGATCCTGGAGAAGGTCGCCAAGGATGCCGCCGAGGCCGCCAAGGTGAAGCTGGAAGAGGCCGGCGCCAAGGTGTCGGTCAAGTAAGACCCTCCGGCGTGTCCGTACAAGCGGGCGGTTCCCCTCCGGGAGCCGCCCGTTTGTTGTGCTGTGCCTGATGGCGGCGCTTCCGAGGGGCGCCGGGGCACGCCGCGAGCATGGGATTTCCCACGTCAACGACCGAACTAGAACGTGTTTCCGCAGGTCATGCGATGGGCATGATTAAAGAGGATCGAAATACTTCTGACCCGTCAGTAGGTAGGGATGGGTTTGCTCGATTCCATGCGATACAGTGACCGCACCCAGTGCGCCGCGTCACATCGCGCTGCGTTGTATCAGCCGAGTGCTGTGTCGGATGCAGCGGCGTTGGTGACATCGCGTTGGGACGCTCGTTGCAAAGAAATGTGGAGGTTGGCGTGGGCGTCGAGGTCCGGACCGAGGGAGTTACAAAATCCTTCGGTTCTCAGCGTATTTGGCAGGATGTAACCCTGACCCTGCCGACGGGGGAAGTCAGCGCTCTGCTCGGCCCCTCCGGTACGGGTAAATCCGTCTTCCTCAAGTCGTTGATCGGCTTGCTGCGCCCCGAGCGCGGGTCGATCTTCATCGACGGCACCGACATCACCACCTGCTCCAATAAGCAGCTCTATGAGATTCGCAAGCTCTTCGGCGTGCTGTTCCAGGACGGTGCGCTGTTCGGCTCGATGAATCTGTTCGACAACGTGGCATTCCCGCTGCGCGAGCACACCAAGAAGAGCGAGTCCGAGATCAGGAAGGTCGTGCTGGAGAAGCTCGAGCTGACCGGTCTACTCGGCGCCGAGACAAAACTCCCGGGCGAGATCTCCGGTGGTATGCGCAAGCGCGCGGGGCTGGCCCGCGCATTGGTGCTGGATCCGCAGATCATCCTGGTCGACGAGCCGGACTCCGGTCTGGATCCGGTGCGCACCACCTATATCAGCCAATTGCTGCTCGACATCAACGCGCAGATCGACGCCACGATCTTGATCGTGACGCACAATATCCAGGTGGCTCGCACCATCCCGGACAACATCGGCATGCTGTTCCGTCGCCAGCTGGTCATGTTCGGGCCCCGTGAGGTGCTGCTCACCTCGGAGGAGCCGGTGGTCAAGCAGTTCCTCAACGGCCGCATGGTCGGTCCGATCGGTATGACCGAGGAAAAGGACGAGACCCAGATGGCTCGCGAGCAGGCGCTCGCGGAGGCTGGGCACTACGACAACGGGATCGACGACATTCAGGGCATTCCTCCGCAGATGAGGGTTAACCCCGGCATGCCGGTTCGCCAGGCCGTCGAGCGGCGCCGCACCCGGGTCCGGGAAATCATGCATACCCTTCCGCACGCGGCCCAGGTCGCGATCCAGGAGTCGATGCAGGACAACGGCGATACGCAGGTGTTACCTGCCTATTCCGGCAACCCGCCACAATCCCCGGACAACGCGTACGGCACCACCGTGCGCCACAACACAACTAACGGGTAACATACGCCACCGTGAATCAAACCCTGACGCGGCTGCGTACCCCGGTCGAGTCGGGTTTTGCCCAGGCCGGCAACATCTTTGCGCTGCTCATGAGCGTTGCGCGCAAGACCTTCGTCCGTCCGTTCCAGTGGCGCGAGTTCATCGAGCAGTCGTGGTTCATCGCGAGTGTGTCGATCCTGCCCGCGGCGCTGGTGGCAATCCCGTTCGGCGCCGTCGTGGCGTTGCAGACCGGTTCGTTGATCAAGCAGCTCGGTGCCGAGTCGTTCACCGGCGCCACCAGCGTCCTGGCGACCGTCCAGCAGGCCGCACCCGTCGTCACCGCGCTCATCATCGCCGGTGCCGCGGGTTCGGCCGTGGCCGCGGATCTGGGATCGCGCACCATCCGCGAGGAGATCGACGCGATGGAGGTGCTCGGCATCGATCCGGTGCAGCGCCTGGTGGTTCCGCGGGTGCTGGGCATGACGCTGGTCGCGCTGCTGCTCAACGGCCTGGTGGCCGTGGTCGGCATCTGTGGCGGCTACTTCTTCAACGTGATGCTGCAGGGCGGCACGCCGGGCGCCTATCTGGCCTCGTTCTCGGCGCTGGCGCAGCTGCCCGACCTGTGGATAGGTGAGATCAAGGCGCTGATCTTCGGCGTGCTCGCGGGCGTGATCGCGGCATACAAGGGTTTGAATCCGAAGGGGGGACCGAAAGGAGTGGGTGACGCGGTGAACCAATCCGTGGTGATCACCTTCCTGGTGCTCTTCTTCGTCAATCTCTTATTGACGTTGGTGTACCTGCAGATCGTCCCGGCCAAGGGATCCTGACCATGGTTGTTGCGCACCGATCCTCCAAAAACCTGCGCCGGATCGGCAATGTTCTGCGGTCTCCGGTCAACATCGTCGATCGCGCCGGCGATCAGATGGCGTTCTATTCCAAGGCGATCGCGTGGATTCCCCGCACCCTCGTGCACTACCGCAAGGAGGTCATGCGGCTGCTGGCCGAGGTGACCTTCGGCTCGGGCGCGCTGGCGGTCATCGGCGGCACCATCGGCGTGGTCGTGATGATGTCGGCCTCGGTCGGCGTCGTGGTGGGCCTGCAGGGCTTCAAGGCCCTCGACGCCCTGGGGTCCTCGGTCCTGACCGGATTCCTCACCGGCTATATCAACACCCGCGAGCTGGCGCCGCTGGTCGCGGCGCTGGCGCTATCGGCGACGGTCGGGTGTGGTTTCACCGCGCAGCTGGGCGCGATGCGGATCTCCGAGGAGATCGACGCGCTCGAGGTGATGGCGGTGCCGGGTGTGCCGTTCCTGGTGACCACCCGCGTCATCGCGGGTTTCGTGGCGGTGATCCCGCTCTACATCGTCGGCCTGCTGGGCACCTTCGTCGCGTCGAGGCAGATCAGCGTGTGGTTCGAGGGACAGTCCACCGGCTCATACGACCACTATTTCAACCTGTTCCTGCCACCGCAGGACGTGCTGTATTCATTCCTCAAAGTGCTCGTCTTCGCATTCGTGATCATCCTGATTCACTGCTATTACGGATTCAACGCCACCGGCGGCCCGGCCGGCGTCGGCGTGGCCGTCGGCCGCGCGGTGCGCGCGTCCATCGTGCTGATCAACGTGCTCGATTTCTTTCTCAGCCTTGCTATCTGGGGGACCACGACGACGGTGCGAGTAGCCGGATGAGTGCAGCGGGGATCCAGTTTTGGCGGTCCACCGAGAAGCTCCGCGTTCGCACGCTCGGTGTGCTGTTCTTCGTGGTGATGGCGGTGTTCCTGGGGACGACGATCGCCATCTACAACAAGGCGTTCACCCCGGTGGTCAAGGTCGACCTGATTACCGACACCGTCGGCAACGCCCTGACGCGCGACGCCGATGTGAAGGTGCGCGGCGTCACCGTCGGCGAGGTGCGCTCGACCGCGCCGGCGGGCGATCAGGTCACCCTGCAGCTGGCGATCGATCCGGATAAGGCAGCGAAGATTCCGTCCAACGTGACCGCGCGGCTGCTGCCCAAGACGCTGTTCGGTGAGCGCTACGTCGATCTGGTCTGGCCCGCGCAGCCCGCCGGGCATCTGCAGGCGGGAATGACCCTGCACCAGGATTCCAGTGGTAACGCCATCGAGGTCAGCCAGCTGCTGGACAGTGTGATGCCGCTGCTGCAGGCGATTCCGCCGCAGTATCTCGCCTCCACCCTGGGCGCGCTGTCGCAGGCACTGGGCGGGCAGGGCGAGGAGCTGGGCCATACGGTGGACCGGCTGGACACGATCTTCCACGGGCTCAACGGCGTCATGCCGGCCCTGCAGGGCGATATCCACAACTTCGCCACGGTGGCCGACACCTATGCCGACGCGCTGCCGCAGCTGGTCGACGCCTTCAACGATCTGCGCACGCTCAATGCCACGATCGTGCAGAAGCATTCGCAGATCGACACGCTGTACAAGACGCTGACCCCGACCGCGGGCCGCACCGCCGATTTCCTGGCGGCCAATCACGACAACATCATCGATGTGGCCGCCGATTCGCGAGAGGCGCTGGAACTGCTGGCCAAGTATTCGCCCGAATACGCCTGCACCATGAAGAATTTCGCGCAGCTCGAGCCGCGGATCGATCAGATTTTCGGTAAGGGCACCGATATGCCCGGCTCGCGCGTGACGATCCAGCTGGTCAACGGCCGCGGCCGGTACTTGCCGAATCAGGACGAGCCGCGCTGGTTCGATACCCGGCCGCCGCTCTGTGTCCCGGAGTATCCGCTCGGTGTAGATCCGGGCCAATACACCACCGGATCGGCCGACGACGGCTCGTATCAGCCGCCGTCGCGCAATCCGGGCGATGTGAACTCCGGTCAGTTGCCCCCCGCCCAGTTCTCGGTCTTCGGTGCGCAGCAGTCCTCGCTGTCGGGTTCGCCGTCGGAGGAGCATGCGCTGGGCGCGATCTACGGTGCAGCGAACGGGATTTCGCCGGATCAGGTGCCCACCTGGGTGTCCCGGATCGGCGCGCCCGCGCTGCGTGGAAGTGAGGTGAGTGTGAAGTGAAGGACGCATTGCGCGGCCTGGGCGGCCCGCTGACCAAGCTCGCCATTTTCGTCGTGGTGACCGTGCTGGCGACCGTGCTGCTGGGTCTGACCATCGCCAACTACTCCGGCGGCGGCACCACCTTCCACGCCCGCTTCAGCGATGTGACCTCGCTGAATTCGGGCGATGAGGTGCGCATCGCCGGTGTGCGCGTCGGCAAGGTCACCAAGGTCAAGGTCGTGGACCGCGATCAGGCCATGGTGGATTTCCAGCTGACCGATCGCGATTCGCTGCCCGCCTCGACCACCGCCACCATCCGGTACCGGAACCTGATCGGCGAGCGCTATATCTCGCTGGATCAGGGCACCGGCGACCAGGGGCGCAAGCTCAACTCGGGCGCCACCATCGACATGAACCACACCCACCCGGCGCTGAACCTGACGACGCTGTTCGACGGATTCCGCCCGCTGTTCCAGACGCTGTCCGCGCAGGATGTGAACAAGCTGTCCGCCGAGATCATCCAGGTGTTCCAGGGAGAGAAGGGCACCATCGCGGACCTGGTCGGCAATACCGCCAGCCTGACGAACAAGATCGCCGACAAGGATGCGGTGATCGGCGAGATCGTCAAGAACCTCAACGCGATTCTGGATTCGGTCAACCAGAAGGGCGGCGCCCTCAACGATCTGATCGTCAATACCGAGGCACTGGTGAGCGGCCTGAACGCCGAACGCGGCACGATCGGTTCCGCGGTCAGCTCGCTGGGCAACCTGGCCTCGGCGACCGCGGACCTGCTGGTGCCCACCGTGCCGACGCTGCAGGGTTCGATCGCCGGGCTGAATCAGCTCACCGGCACCCTGAACGACCGGTCGCCCGAGGTGAATCAGGCGCTGACGAATCTGCCGATCAAGATGGAGAAGCTGGGCCGCGCGGCCAGTTACGGCTCCTGGTTCCAGTTCTATCTGTGCGGCATCGACATAGTCGCGGGCCCGGGCATGAAGGATGCGCAGCACCTGAATATCCCGCCGGTCGTGGCGAATATGCCGACGGTGAATCAGCCGGTCTACACCAATCCCGCGCCGCGGTGTCATGGGAAGGGTGGCCAGTAATGGATGAGCGGAGCCTGCTGGGTAAGCGCAGCCCGGCCTTCATGGGCGCGCTGGGCCTGTTCATGGTGTTGCTGGTGGCGTTGTCGGCGTTCTACGTGGACCGGCTACCGCTGATCGGCGCGGGCACCAAGTACGTCGCCGAGTTCTCCGAGGCCGCCGGGTTGAAGAAGAGCGACGAGGTGCGCATCGCCGGGGTCAAGGTCGGCGATGTCACCGATGTCGGCCTCGACGGCGACCGGGTGCTGGTCTCCTTCCGCACCAAGGATGCCTGGATCGGCGACGAGACCACCGCGTCGATCCAGATCAAGACGGTGCTCGGGCAGAAATATCTCGCGCTGGACCCCAAGGGCGCGCATACGGCCAATCCGTCGCAGCGGATCCCCCTGTCCCGCACGGTCTCCCCGTACGACGTGACCGAGGCGTTCCAGCAGGCGGCGCAGGATATCGAGCAGACCGACACCGCCCAGCTCGCGCAGAGCATGCAGGTGCTCTCGGACGCGTTCTCCAAGACTCCTCCGGAGATCCGGAGCTCGATCGACGGTGTGGCTCGGCTGTCCGAATCCCTGGCCAAGCGCGACGACCAGCTCAAGCAGCTGTTCGCCGCGGCCAATAAGACCACCAAGGTGCTCGCCGACCGCAACGTCGAATTCGAGCGCCTGCTCGCCAACGGCGGTCAGTTGCTGGCGGAGCTGAACATTCGCCAGCAGGCGATCGCGCAGTTGCTGTCCGGTGCGAAAACGGTTGCGGCCGAGCTGAGCACGCTGGTGCGCGATAACGAGCAGCAGATCGGCCCCGCGCTGACCAACCTGCAGAAGTCCATCGACATGCTCAACGACAACCAGGCGAATATCTCCAAGACGCTGAAGCTGGCCGCGCCGTTCTACGGCCTGTACGCCAATGTGCTCGGCAACGGCCGTTGGTTCGACGCCGTCATCGTGAACCTGATCCCGCCGGCCCTGCCGGATATCCCGGGTAATCGTCCGCCCATCCGGCACCTGGGAGGCAACTGATGGTACGCGATCCGCTGACCGCGATCCGCGAATCCAGCCGGGCCACAAAGGTGCTGATCTCCCTCGGCACCGTTGCCGCGATCGTGCTGGCCGGGGTGCTGTGGTGGATGTTCGACAGCCTCAACACCACGCGGATCACCGCCTACTTCGATAAGTCGATCGGCATCTACCAGGGTTCGGATGTGCGGATCCTGGGTGTGCCGGTGGGTAAGGTCGATTCGGTCACCCCGGTGGGCGATCAGGTCAAGGTCGTCATGAACGTGGACCGGAAGTACGACATTCCGGCCGATGTCTCGGCGGCGCAGATCACCCCGTCGGTGGTGTCGGACCGGTACATTCAGCTGGCTCCGGTCTACAAGGGCGGGCCGAAGATGGCGCGCGACGCCACCATCCCGAAGGAGCGCACCGCGACCCCGGTCGAGGTGGACCGGCTCTACAAGTCCATCGCGCAGCTCTCGGATGCGCTGGGCCCCAACGGCGCCAACAAGAACGGCGCGGTCAACCAGCTGGTGAAGACCTCCGCGGAGAATCTGTCCGGTAACGGAGATGCGCTGGCCAACAGCCTCACTCAGCTCTCGCACGCGGCCGGCTACCTGTCCGATGCGCGCGGCGACATCTTCGACACCGTCAAGAATCTGCAGGTCTTCGTGCACACGCTGGCCGTGAACGATGCGCAGGTGCGCGAATTCAATTCCCAGCTCGCGGATCTGGCCGGATTCCTGGCCGGGGAGCGCTCGGATCTGGGGCAGGCGCTGAATCTGCTGTCGGTGGCGCTGGGCGACGTGGCCCGATTCATCGATAACAACCGGGATCTGGTGGCCGGCAATGCGCAATCGCTGACCAGGCTGACCCAGACCCTGGCGGATCAGCGCGACGATGTCGCCAATCTGCTGCCCGTGCTGCCGCTGGCGCTGAGCAACCTGATCAACGTGCACGACGGTGAGAGCGGAACCCTCGATATGCGGACCAATTTCACCGATCTGCAGAATCCGTTCGGCACCATTTGCAAGATGCTGGACCTGGGCCAGCTGCGTCCGGGCGATCCGAAGTTCGAGGCGATCAGCCGGCAGCTGGGCCCGATCCTGAACCAGTGCAAGACGATTACCGATCAGCTCAAGGCGGGCGTCGAAACCCCCTCGCTCGTCCTGCCGTTCGGCGTCCTGAGTGGTGATAACGAGCAGCGCGCACCGGTCCCGGGCACGGTGCCGGGCACGTCGTCCAATCAGCAGCCTTCCTCACAGAAGCCGGGCGGTCAGCGATGAGCCGCAACATTCGCAATTCCGTCATCCCGGCGCGCTTTTGGCCGGGATCTCGCGATGGATTCCGGCCAAAAGCACGCCGGAATGACGGGGCGTGCGCAGGCAGTAGTGACGGGGCGGGCGCCCGCGGTAGTGACAGGCGACAGGCCGCGCGCATCTATGCGGGTACGGCGGTCGTGGGCGTCGCGGCGATCCTGGCGACCTCGTGCGCCTCGGACGGGATCTACAACGTCCCGCTGCCCGGCGGCGCGAATGTCGGTAGTCATCCGATGCATCTGGATATCCGCTTCGACGATGTGCTGGATCTGGTGCCGCAGTCCGCGGTCAAGGTGAACGGCGTCCCGGTGGGCCGGGTGGACAAGATCGACATGGCCTCCGACGGCTGGACCGCGAGTGTGCATGTCGTGGTGAACGATTCGGTGCAGCTGCCGGACAACGCGCACGCCGAGGTCAAGCAGACCAACCTGCTCGGCGAGAAGTTCATCGACTTGACCGCTCCGGCAAACGATTCCGACACGCAGTCGCTCAAGGACGGCGCGGTCATCCCGGTGCAGAACACCCAGCACGCCACCGAGGTGGAGCAGGTGCTCGGCGCCCTGTCGCTGCTGCTCAACGGCGGCGGCGTGGCCGAGCTGCAGCCGATCGTGACCGAGCTGAACAAGACCCTCGGCGGGCGCGAGGGCAAGGTCCGCGACCTGCTGGATCAGGCCAATCAGCTCATCAAGGGCCTCAACGACCAGGTGGGCGACATCCAGCACGCCCTGGACGGCCTCGGCACGCTGTCCGAACGGGTGGGCCAGCAGAACGATCAGATCGCCAAGGTCCTGGACGAGCTGCCCGCGGGCATTCACATCCTGGACCAGCAGCGCCCCGAGCTGATCGGGTTGCTGCAGCAGCTGAACCGGGTCGGGGACGCGGGCGTCGCCATCCTGGATCGCTCGAAGGACAACCTGATCTCCGATCTGACCGCGCTGCGCCCGACGCTGCAGGAGCTGGGCCGGTCGGCGCCGGACCTGGTGACGGCCTTCCCGCTGATCCCGACCTATCCGTTCCCGGACGAGGCGATCAAGTCCGAATTCGGCGGCTCGGTCAACACCTGGCTTTCGGTGGATTTGCAGATCGGTACGACGCTGAAGAATCTCGGTGTGGGAGAACCGAATCCGGTGTACGTCCCGCCGAAGTACGGGCGGCCGGTGCCGGTGAATCCGTCGAATCCGTACTACAACGGCAACGGCCCGCGGCCGGGCTGGCCGACGGTCTCGCTGCTGCCGATGCTGCCCACGTCCGTGGTGGCCCCGGCCGATAACAAGCCGGGTGATCCGATCGGCTCGATTCTCGATCAGTTGGGAGTGAAGCCAAGATGAGTAAGTTGGTCCGCTATCAGCTGATCGCCTTCATAGTGATCGCCGTGCTCGGCGTGGTCTACGTCGGCGGGAAATACGTACACCTGAACTACATGCTGGGCTTCGGCCAGTATCAGGTGAAGGTGACGATGAAGGTGACCGGCGATATTTCGAAGGGCTCCGAGGTCACCTACCGCGGCGTCCCGGTGGGCACGGTCGGCGCGCAGGACATCACCCCCGACGGCGTCGTGGTCTATCTGGAGATGGACTCCTCGAAGCCGAAGGTGCCCAGCGACGCCAAGGCCGTGGTGGCCGACCGCTCGGCCATCGGTGAGCAGTACGTAGACCTGGTGCCCACGCGCGCCGGCGGCCCCTATCTGCGTGACGGTTCGGTCATCAACGGCGCGGAAACGCCGCTGCCGGTGCAGGATCTGCTGGCGAGCGTGAATCACTTCGCCACCACCACGGATCTGAAGGATCTGAGCACGACGGTCACCGAACTCGGTAAGGCCCTCGACGGGCAGGGCGACAATCTGCGCGTCCTGATCGATTCCCTGAACAAGTTCTCCACGACCGGCCTGGATGCGCTGCCGCAGACGATCGCCCTCGTCCAGGATGCGCAGACCGTCCTGCAGACCCAGGTCGATCAGGGCGGGGATATCCGCCAGTTCAGCGACGGCCTGGACAAGGTGGCCGCGCAGCTGCGTGCGAGCGATCCCGATATCCGCCGCCTGATCGGCACCGGCACCGACGCCGGTAATTCGATCGGGAAGCTGCTCGAGCAGAGCGGTGATCCGCTGACCAAGGATCTGACGAATCTGCGCACGCTGCTGGTGGCGGTGTCGCCGAAGTACTACGCGCTCGGGCCGCTGCTGCAGATGTTGCCGCTGCTGTCGATCGGCGGCTCGGCCACCGCGCCGGGCGACGGCACCACCCACTTCGGCCTGGTGCTCGAGACCAACAACCCCCCGGCCTGCACGCTCGGCTACGAGGGCACCCAGCGGATCCTGAAGCAGATGAAGGCGCAGAACCCGGACTTCGACGATACTCGCGACGATTTCCCGTTCAATACCGCCGCGCATTGCGCTGCGCCGCAAGGCAATCCGACCGATGTCCGCGGTGGTTCGCATGCGCAGGAGGCCGATCCCAGTGTTCCGCAACCGTGGGATCACACGCCCAAGACCGATCCGGACAAGCTGAACCTGAATCCGCTCGCCACCCAGATGGCCGCGCTGCTGGGAGTGACCCCGAAGCGGTAAGCGATGCCGACCGACGGGCGGATGAGTCCGGAAAAGAGACAACGTTAGGGTGGATGAGTGCGCTGTTGCTGAATGCCTACCGACTGCGGTAGTGGCAAGCGCCGTACGTCGAGTCGGGATTCGCGAGGCTGGGGTCGTATTCGATCCGCGACGAGGTGAGCTGGAAGGCTTGGGTGTCCGGAAATTGACAAGGTTAGGGTGTTCTAGTGAGTTCTGATCTGCCCAACCCTCGTCCGGCCGCCGCCGACGCCTCGGCGCTACGCACGGCGGTGACCTGCGTCGCCGCGGTGTGGCTGATCGTCGCGGTGATTGCGGGCGCGTGGTTCGGTGTCGGGTGGGTGCGTGCGGCATTCTTCACCGACGTGCCGCGCGCGCAGGCCCGCGACAGTGCGCTGGACGCGGCCCGGCAGGCGGCGCTGAATCTGACCTCGATGAATCCGAGCGACGTCGACGGTTCGATGAAGCTCATGCAGTCCTCGATGACCGGCCAGATGCTCACCGAGTTCAACCAGAACCACGACCGGATCAAGCAGACCGCGGAGCAGTCCAAGACCAAGCTCGACGCCAAGATCCTGGGCGCCTCGCTGAGCTCGCTGGACAGCGAGCGGAACAAGGCATCGGCGCTGGTGGTGGTGCAGCAGACCCAGACCGCCCCGGATGTGCCGGTGCAGTCGTTCCGGGCGACCTGGACCCTGGACATGTCCAAGGTCGGCGACACCTGGAAGGCCGAGCAGGCCAATTCGCTGGGCCAGCTGATCCCGCTCGACAATACGGGCAACGCACCCTCGCCCGGACAGCCCCAGCAGCCGGCGCAGCCCGGTCCCGCCACCACACCTACCCCCGCGCCCGCGCCGGGTCGTCCGGGTTCGTAGGAGGTACCCCGTCATGACTACACCCCGCCGCCCCGTCAACAAGTCCTCCTCGCGCCTGCGCCCGGCCTCGGGCGAGACCACCGTGCGCCGCCGGACCGCGCGCGTCACCGCGGGCCAGTCCGGCAACCGGGCCACCAGGACCTTCGACGAGGCCGCCGCCGAGCCGACCGTCAGGTACGCCCGCAACCGCACCGATTACGGCCCGCGCCGCCTGCCGTCCTTGCGGCTGTCGGCCCCGTCGGGTCCCTCGTCGTGGGGCCTGGCCATCGGCCTGCTGGCGGCGGCCGTGGTGGTCACCGCCGTCGCGGTGGTCGCCGCCCTGCGCCCCGGCGTCGACGACGGCAACAAGGCGTTCGTGGACACCCAGGCCACTCAGCAGGTGACCGCGGCCGCCGACAATGCCCTCAAGACGATCTACTCCTACGACGTCAAGACCATCGGCGGCTACAAGGACGCGGTCCACAAGGTGGTCACCGGCAAGATGCTGAGCGATTTCGACAAGTTCGCCGACACCACCGTCTCCGCGGTGCAGCAGGCGCAGTCCACCGCGACGGCGACCCCGGACCCGATCGGCGTGACCCTGCTCACCAGCGATCGGGCGGAAATGCTGGTCGACCTGACCGTCGCGGCGACCAAGAACGGCGTGCCGCAGGAAAGCGCCTCGGGCCCGATCGTGCTGCGCATGCAGAAGATCGGCGGCCACTGGCTGGCCAGCGAGATCGCCGACCGCTGAGTCACCCAACTGAGCGCTGAGCTCCTGCTCAGGGCCCTGTTTTCCGCAGAATTTCGCCCGAATAATCGGTGATCACGTAGCGCGGCAGGCGATCTCGTCCATAACGGGGCGGCCCCGCCACTTGACGACGGTCGTCCAACACGTCACGCTATTCACAACAGCGGCAGCTGTCACAGGGTCCAGGACCCGGACGCAGGCACCGCAGTCGACCCGGATGCAGCCAGCACGAGCGGGTACGGCGCGGCAGGCCCCCGGTACTGGGCCTTGGTGGTACGTTGACACCCTGTCTGTTTGGGTGTACGTTTGGACTTTGCGCTGGCTGCCTCCTGTCCACACCTTGATCGCACACGACGAAAGTTCCACCACTCCGGTGTTACTTCCGCTGTCTGCTGTTTGGTGCTCGTATGGGTTGCGACCAGCGAGAATCGCAACAGCAACGTAGCAGACAAAGCGACGGTCGCGGCCCACCACGCGACCCGCGTGAGGTGCTGGAAGGACGCATCTTGGCAGTCTCCACCCAGACCAAGGCCGGTATCCCCGGAGCCCCGAAGCGGGTGTCTTTCGCGAAGATCCGCGAGCCCCTCGAGGTTCCAGGTCTTCTCGATCTACAAACCGATTCTTTCGCCTGGCTGATCGGCTCCCCGCTGTGGCGGGAGAAGGCGACCGCCCGAGGCGATGTCAACCCGTTCGGCGGGCTCGAGGAGGTGCTCGAGGAGCTCTCTCCGATCGAGGACTTCTCCGGATCGATGTCCCTGTCCTTCTCCGATCCGCGCTTCGAAGAGGTCAAGGCCTCCATCGAGGAGTGCAAGGACAAGGACATGACTTACGCGGCGCCGTTGTTCGTCACCGCGGAGTTCATCAACAACAACACCGGTGAGATCAAGTCTCAGACGGTCTTCATGGGTGATTTCCCGATGATGACCGATAAGGGCACGTTCATCATCAACGGCACCGAGCGCGTCGTCGTGTCTCAGCTGGTGCGTTCGCCGGGTGTCTACTTCGACGACTCCATCGACAAGACCACCGAGAAGACGCTGCACAGCGTGCGCGTCATCCCGAGCCGTGGCGCGTGGCTGGAATTCGACGTCGACAAGCGCGACACGGTCGGTGTGCGCATCGATCGCAAGCGCCGTCAGCCGGTCACCGTGCTGCTCAAGGCGCTGGGCCTGACGACCGAGGAGATCGCCGAGCGTTTCGGTTTCTCCGAGATCATGATGTCCACGCTGGAGAAGGACAACACCGCCGGTCAGGACGAGGCGCTGCTGGACATCTACCGCAAGCTGCGTCCGGGCGAGCCGCCGACCAAGGAGTCCGCGCAGACCCTGCTGGAGAACCTGTTCTTCAAGGACAAGCGCTACGACCTGGCTCGCGTCGGCCGCTACAAGATCAATAAGAAGCTGGGCCTGAACCTGGACCAGCCGGTGACCGGTTCGACGCTGACCCGTGAGGACATCGTCGCCACCATCGAGTATCTGGTTCGCCTGCACCAGGGCGATCGGAACATGACGGCCCCGGCCGGCCGCGAGGTCCCGGTCGGCGTCGATGACATCGACCACTTCGGCAACCGCCGCCTGCGCACCGTGGGCGAGCTGATCCAGAACCAGATCCGCGTGGGCCTCTCGCGTATGGAACGCGTTGTGCGCGAGCGCATGACGACCCAGGACGTCGAGGCGATCACCCCGCAGACCCTGATCAACATCCGTCCCATCGTGGCGGCGATCAAGGAGTTCTTCGGCACCTCGCAGCTGTCGCAGTTCATGGACCAGAACAACCCGCTCTCGGGTCTGACCCATAAGCGCCGCCTGTCGGCGCTGGGCCCGGGTGGTCTGTCCCGTGAGCGCGCCGGCCTGGAGGTGCGCGACGTGCACACCTCGCACTACGGCCGCATGTGCCCGATCGAGACCCCGGAAGGCCCGAACATCGGCCTGATCGGTTCGCTGTCGGTGTACGCACGGGTCAACCCGTTCGGCTTCATCGAGACCCCGTACCGCAAGGTGATCGACAGCCGGGTGACC